>Ga0208977_1000448_pt1 | contig 33076 bp, 8 predicted proteins | sample RifOxyA2_FD_184030 | JGI IMG/M metagenome (GOLD analysis project Ga0208977, IMG submission 184030) | Groundwater microbial communities from Rifle, Colorado - Rifle Oxygen_injection A2 (SPAdes) | ecosystem: Environmental > Aquatic > Deep subsurface > Groundwater | place: Rifle, Colorado, United...
CCGCGCGACGGTTTTTGAAAAACCTTTGCCCGTATTTGCCATTATAAGATAGGTGCGTTGCCCTTCTATCCTGCGGATTTCAGGCAGGGATTTTACAAATTTCAACTCGCTTATCTGCGCAAGCTGAATATTCCTGCCGAATGGCGAATAGATGGTAAGCTCGCCCATGCGCGAAAGGTCGCTCCTGTCCTCGGGACGAAGCCGCACGCGAATATCATATTCGTCTTCCTTTTCCTTAAACTTTGTAGCCACGTATCCTTTGATGGCGGCAAGCAACGTCGCACTTATGTCCTGCACATTAAGCCCGAATAATGATGCGCGTTCGCGTTGGATGTCCAGTTTCAACTCGGGAACAAGTTGCGATGGGATGGTTTTTATGCCGAATATGTCAGGCATGGCCGCCAGCTCATTTTTTATTTCCGTGGATTTCTTTTCAAGCTCCACGAGGTTATTGCCTTTAACCTCGATGGTAAGCCCCGCGGACGAACCAAGCGATGAGCCGAACAAACCCTGCTGCGTGATAAACTCCGTCTCCATTTGCTCCACGCGCCAATTCTTTAATTCCTGTCCCAGTTCAGCCACAATTTTATCCGTTGGCCTTCCGCGCTTCTTTAACCGCGCTATGATGCGCGCCTGGTTCATGCCCAGCGATTCCACCTCCGAGCCTATGTCTTCACCCGACGAACCGATGTTGACTATGACATTTTTTACTTCCGGCACCGAGAACAGGTAATTTTCTATTTTTTTACTGAGGTCGGTGGTAACTTTAAGCGTTGTTTGCGGGGGAAGCGTAACATTTAACGTGAAACGGCGTTCGTCAAGCTTGGGCATGAACTCTTTTGGAATAAACATAAATAAAATCATGCCTATAGCCAGATAAGCGTAAAGGAACCGCCAACTTTTACTGCGGGGCGCGGCAAGGAATTTTGTCAGCATGGGCGGGAAGGCGTCAAGTATTTTCATTGACGTATCCTGCTGCCTGTAACGGTCGAAATCAAGGTTTAGCGCAAGGCGCGGCACAAGCAATAGCGCGGCGGCGATTGACGCCACCATGGAAAATGTTATAGTAAGCGCCATCTCCTTGAAAAGCTGTCCCGCGACGCCGGAAACGAATATAAACGGCAGGAATATCGCGATAAGCGTAAGTGTGGACGCGATGACTGGGACAACCTGCCGGCTGGTTGCCTCGTAAATAATCTCTTTCTTGCTTTTATCGGGGTGTTTCTGCAAATAGGCAAATATACCCTCAAGCACCACGTTTGAATTGTCTACAACCATTCCCACGCCCAGCGCCAGGCCGCCGAGGGACATGGTGTTAATTGAAATACCTGCAAAATACATCATGCTTAGCGCGGCAAGTACCGAAACGGGCAACGCCACAAGAATTATCACAGCCGCCGCCATATCCTTCAAAAAAACCAATATGATGATAAAGGAAAGTATCCCTCCCAGGGTGGCATCAAAATAGATGTTATGCAGGGATGACTTTATGAAATCCGACTGGTCATAAATTATTTCAACATTTACCGTCTTGGGTATTTTAACCTCAAGCTGCTTTAATTTGGCGCGAATAAGTTTCGACATTGTTACGAGGTTTGAGCCGGATTGTGGAAACACGGACAATGAAATGCTCTCCCTCTGATTGTAGCGGGAGCGCCCCGTCGCATCCTTTATGGACTCGCGCACTTCCGCTATATCACGCAGGTAGATAATGCCGCCCGTGCGGCGCGATGATTCCTTTCGCATCACCTTACTGGTGCGTGCCTGCTCCTGTTGGCGATCATCTTTTGTAAGCAGCACATCGCCGACGTCAGATACATATTTGAACTCGCCGACGGTTTTCACCGTGTATTCGTAGAGGTCTTCCTTAACCGTTCCCGCGGGATAGGTTATGTTGGTTTCGCGCAGCGTTTTAATGATGTCAAGCATGGAAAGCTGGTTGGCAAGCAGCCTGCCTTTGTCTATTTCGACAAGTATCTCTTTCTGCTCGCCGCCGCGGATTTCAACCTTGGCAACGCCGTCAATGCGCTCCAGCTCGTCTTTAAGATTCTTTTTGCAAAACTGCCTGAGTTCAACCTGTTTCCATGGGTCAAACTCGTCGTAATTGTAGCTTACCGCCATAACTATAGCTTCCATCTGGAAGGGGTTGAATTTAAGCACAACCGGTTCCTGCGCTCCACGCGGCAGCCGTTCTTTTACAAGATCAACCTTTTCGCGCACGTCAAGCGCAGCGAAGTTCATGTCCGTGCCCCACCTGAACTCGCAGATAACAAGAGACATTCCCTCCTTGGATACGGAGCTGACGCGGCGGATATTGCGCGCCGTGCCTACGGTTTCCTCCAGCAACTTGCTTATAAGTTTTTCGGATTCCTCGGGGCCGGCGCCCTCGTACTTTGTTACAATGGATATCTGCGGATAGGCCAGCGACGGGAATAACTCCTGCGGCAATCGTGTCCATGATATGATTCCCAGCAGCACAACAGCCACGAACAGCATAATGGTTGTAACGGGTTTTTCGATCGGAAACTTGATAAAATTCATGGATAAGTCCTCTTCAATGGCCACTTTATTTTAATGTGAAAACCGGATTTCAGTTTCGGCAGCAGCCTGGCAGCGGCCGGTTTAAACTTTTTCAAATTTTTAAGGCGCACGTGGCTTAATAACCGGATGAAAGCGGGCAAACTATTTCTGATTCCGGCGATCGTGGAAGGCACGATGGTTTTACGGTTAAGGTAAAAACTCTCCATAATCAGGTAGCTTACCGGTATTACGAACAATGTAAGCAGCGTTCCCGAGAACATGCCGCCCATTACCGTAAGCCCCAGCGAACGCCACATGCCGGCGGCCTCGTCGCGGCTAAGCACTAAAGGGATAAGCCCGACGATATTATTCAAAGATGTCATAAGTACGGGGCGCAGCCGTTCCCGGCAGGATTCCATTATGGCGCGCAGCGTTCTTTTTTTCTCGGCGCGTGAAAGGTTTATGCGTTCCACCAGCAGGATGGATGCATTGACTACGGTGCCGCCCAGTATCATCATGCCTATCCATACGCCAAGGCTTATCGGCTTACGAAGTATAGCAAGCGTGAAGGCCACGCCGATACTTGAGAGCGGCAGCGCAAGCATGATAAGCAAAGGTTGCGAATAGGATTCATAAAGCGATGCGAGGTTCAGGTAGATAAGGATAATCGTCAGCACGAGCGCAAGCGAAAAATCTTTCCTGTTCTGCATCGTCTTTTCATAGTCACCGGAAAAATTGTACGTGTAATCCTTGGGAAAATTTATGCCGGAAAGCACCTGTCTCATTTTACTTACCGCCGCCGTAAGCCCCAGCTTGTTGCGGTTTGCGCTTATCTGTATAAACCGTTTTTTGTTCTTGTGCCATATCTCCTGGGCCGTGGTAACCTGGCTTATATCGCCAACCTGGTTTAACGCCACTACCTGTCCGGACGGCGTTACGAAACGCAAGAAAGGCAGTTCATGGCTTGAGCGCACCGTACCCGGGGTAAGCCGCGCTATAGTTTCGATTTCCTTTCCCTCGCTCCTGTAATGGGTGGCCACAAGCCCCCGCAACTGGTTGTGAAGCGTATTGGCCATGTAAAGTGTAGTTATGCCGAAAAGCGAAAGGCGATTTTGCGAAGCCACAACATTGATTTCAGGTTCATCCTCGCGCATTCGTATTTTTATATCAGAAAGGCCGCGCACCTGCGACAGGCGGCCGGATGCGGCAAACGCTATCTGCTTTAGAACGGCATAATCGTAGCCGTAAAAATCAACGTAAACCTCGCGGGAAGCTATATCCTGAGATTCCTGGTAATATATGAAAGCCGGCGAAAATTCGTTGAACCTGGCACGGAATTCGTCCATCACTTTTTTCTTATCCTGCTTCATTTTCACTTCTATGAAGGTATGCAGTTTTTCCACACGGGACGATATGCGATCCACGGACGGGTAAGACAATAGCGTTTTCTCTATTTTTTTCACTATATCGTCGGAACGCTCGATGCGCATACCCGGCGGAAACTGGATGCCGATCCTGAAGGTGTTCGCCTCGCCGGCCTCGGCAAACTCAGAATCCCTGGTCATGAAAATAAATATCGAAGCTATAAACAATAGTATCGTGCCGGCAATAAACAATCGCTGGCGCCTGAAAACCGACTTTAACGCTTTAGTGTACATTTTTTCAATCACCACATACCACCGCGGCGTTTCAAAATCAAAGGCACCCTTGACGCGCACGCAAAGCGGCGGCACAAAAATAAGCGTTCCGAACAGCGAGGCGCACAGCGAAATCCCTATGGCAAGCCCGAAAGGCACGTACATGCGCTTTATTTCCGGGTCAAGAAATACCAACGGAAGAAAAACTATTATAGTCGAAAGCGTGGACGCGATAATAGGCATCATCAGTTCGCTTGTCCCCTTTACCACCATTGTTTCCCTGTCCATGCCGGGAGAACGTTTTGAGTGGTAAGAAAGGTTGCCCATGATTACAATGGCGTTATCCATCAGGTTACCGAGCCCCATGGCAAGCCCGCTCAACGTCATAATATTAAGGGACAGCCCGCCGAAATACATCAACACCGCCGAAAGCAACAGGCTTATAGGCAGCGTAGTTACAATAATACCGATGGTCTTGAAATTCCTCAGGAAAAAGAAAAGAATGGCCGTTACAAGTATGGCGCCCTCGAAAACTGAAATCTTCAGCGATGTGATCGCCTTTTGTATGAACTCGGCATCGTTTTTTACAATCGTCATCGTCATGTCGGATGCATATTGGTTGCTTAATTCTTCAACCAGCGACGATATTTTATTTCCTACGGTGATGGTATTCGCTTCCGACTCTTTCTGAATGTACATGGAAACAACAGGTTTGACGTTAAGCCGGGCGAAAGACGACGGCTCGTAATAGGAATCGCGCACCGTAGCGATATCGCTGAGACGAATAATCGAGCCTTGCGGCGTAACGCCGATGCCTGTATTCTCTATTTCCTTTACGGCCGAGTACTCGCCCGTGGCGCGCACGATGTATCTTTCCCCCATCTTTTCCACGTTGCCGGCCGACACCGAGATGTTGTTTACGTTTATCATCTCAACTACGCTCATTATCGGCAGGCTGTAGGCGAGCAGGCGCGCGTTATCAATGTCTATCAGTATCTTTCTTTCCTGGCCGCCGCCTATTTCAATATTTGCGACGCCGTTGATGCGCATGATCCTTTCCTTGATCTTCTCCTCTGCGCGCTCGCGCAGCCGCTCGGGAGACAGGGACTCGGAACTAAGCGCAATAATCAATATGGGGGTGTCGAATTGCTGGAATTTGGCTATGACGGGTTTTTCGACTTCACGCGGCAGGCGATGGCGGATTGTTGCAAGTTTTTCGCGCACGTCGAGCGTGGCGAAATTGAGGTTGGTGCCGGGATGGAAACGCAGAACAATAACTGATTCGGATTCACGGGAAGCGGACGTTAATTCTTTAAGGCCGTTAACCTCGGAAAATACTTCTTCCATGGGATGGGTAACGCCTTTTTCGACTTCGGTGGCAGGTATGCCGCCGCGAAGCCGCGTAATGACGCTGATTTCGCCTGTTTCAAGATTGGGATAGAGTTCGAGGGGTATACGCGGAAAGCTGACAACGGCAAAAACTACTATTGCCACGACAAGCATCAGTGTGGTGATTGGCCGTTTAATGCCGAGTTCTATCATCTCACGGTTTCATTGCCGGCTGGATTGACTTCTGTAAACTGCACGGGAAGCCCGTCGGAAAGCTGCGTCTGCGTTTCAACAACTACAAGTTCGTTCTCATTCAGGCCGTCCTGGACTATAACCGACTTTGAGACGGTCTGGCCTGATGTTATGGAACGCAGTTCCACCATGCCGCGATTGGGGACGGACGGGTCCGGCTTGACTATCGGGACAAGCCTGGTTTCGTTGCCGAGGCTTATAAGGCTGTCCTGCGGGATGGTGATAGTATCAGGCATTTCCATCAAAAATATATCTCCGCGGGCAAACATGCCGGAACGAAGCTGGCCGTCGTCGTTGGGTATTTCTATTTTCACAATAGTGGTGCGCGTTTTTTCTTTTACCGTCGGCGCTATTTCCCTGACCTTGCCCCAGAAATCCTTGTCCTGGTAAGCATCACAATTTATTTTCACTTTCATGCCGATCTTTATCTTTTCCACGTCTTTCTCAGGGACGTCAACCTCAAAATTCACTTCGCCGCCACTGATAAATTTCGCCACCACGTCGTGCGGAGTTACAAATTCGCCGGCCTGTATAAGCCGCTCTGCAAGCACGCCGCCCGACGGCGCAAACAGGTTGGTTTTCTCAAGGTTGGACTGCGCAAGCTCAAGCTCCGAGAGCGCGGCCTCCATGCGTTCCTTCGCGGAGTCGGTCTCATACTTGGCTTCCTCGAATTTAGTCTCCGAGATGGCTTTCATCTTAAACAACTCGCCGTACACCTTCATGCGCTGCGCGGCCGAGAAATACGACGCCTTTTCGCTATTGTACTTGCTTTTTGCGTATGACGCCTTCGATAGCGAATCTTTTGGATCAAGCGATGCGATAATAGCGCCCCTTCCTATGCGCGCACCCTCGGAAAAATTATAACGCGCAAGCGTGCCTTCGATTTCAAAACGCATATCGTTTTCAATCGTGCCTCGAATCGTTCCCATTACCGCGTATTTCTCGGTAAAGTTTTCCTTTTTTATTCTCTGAACGCGCACCTGGGCAACCTGCTCCTGCCGTTCATCACCGCCGCCTGAAAAAAATAATTTCCGCACAACAAAAAAACCGCCTCCAATAAGTATAATCGCCGTTACAACGATAAAAACAATTTTCCCTACCGGCAATTCAAATTCTTCGTCGCCCGCAATTCTATACATAATGCGATCATGCCAGTCAAGCAACATATCTTTTATACGGTACCAAAGATTCAAGGTATTATCCTCCGTCAGCGTAATTGCAACATCGTAAGGCGTTCCATCTCGCATACAGCCAGGTAGTTTGTAGCAAGAGACCTCATGTAAGACATCACCGTTTCAGCATATTTGTAAACACCATCCATAACTTCAAGGGTTGATATCTCGTATAATTCGTTGCGCTTGCGCATAACTTCAAGCTTCCGCTCGCGCAGGCGTATCTCGTCTTTCGTAGTGCGCGCATTCCACAGCGACTGCTGGTACTCGTTATAAAACTTATCGAATTCATAGATAGCCCTGTTAAGCGAATCACGGTATTCTATCTTTGAAGTCATTATGCCTATAGCGCTTTCCTTCTGCTCTACAAAATACCCCAGATCGTCGAATAATGACAGTTTTATTTCATTGGTTGTGTTATCAATGCGACGGGAGAGATCAATAATTTCCTGGGGATTTGCATAATCCTTGGCGCTGCTTACTTCAAGCGAGTTGCCCCAAAGCCCCCATGAAACGCGGCCTGAAATGCTCCATGCTGTCGTCAGGCTGAGCGGCTGCGTAACAAACACTTCGCCGCTCTGGCCGTAATAACCCTCGGCGTATAGTTTCGGCAGTGTTTTTGCGCTTGTAATTTTCTTTTTCTGTTCGTTCATTTCTATCATGTTCAGGTTTGTGCGCGCATCCATGTTGTTTGTCGTAACAAAACGGCGCGCCTCTTCATGCGTGTACGAAATATCTTCCGGCGGCGCAAGGGAGCCTATGTCAAACGGGGCGGCAATTTCATCAAGGGCTTTTATGTCAACGGTGAATAATAGTTTCTTTTCCGAAAGCTCGGCGTTCATTTTCGCCGAACGGTACATGTTTTCCACCTTGTCCCTGAAGTTTCTTCCTTCCTGCAGGTCAAGGTCCGAAATCGCCTTAACGTTGAATTCCAACTGGCTTTTCTGCTGCAGGCGCTGGATATCGTCAAACGTATCCTTAAGCCGTTTAAGTTCGGAGCGCGCCGCAAGGAATTCGTAATAGGCTGTTTTTATTCGGTAATACAGATCTTGCCTTGTCTTGGTAAGGTTTAACTTTGCATTTTCGCGCAACAGCTTATCGTAACGGTATGACGCCCTTAGCCTTCCGCCGTCGTACAACGGCTGGAGGGCGCGCACCCCAAGCTCTTCCGACTGGTACTCATCGGACTGAACCTCCCCGTTTTCAAGCGTTCTAAGCGCCTTGCCCCGCGCCGTTTTTCTCTGCAGGGAGATGCCGGGTAGGAACGCGCGCCCGGAACGCGTAATGCGCAGGGAAGCCGCATTAACCTGCTCTTTTGCGGCCAGCAGCTTTTTATCCCTGTTTTCGCCAACTTCCAGGCAGGCTTTCAGGAATTGATCACCGGCAAAAACATTACTGCAAAATAACACTATGATCGCAAACAGGGAGATGGTTTTACGCATTGCAGCCTCATTGTAAATTTATTAACTGATGTTACACAGCGTGTCATTGCGAGAAGCTTGGCGACGAAGCAATCTCGTCGTTTTGATACGAAACAGCAAGATTGCTTCGCTTCGCTCGCAATGACCTCAAGACACCGTGAGCGATCCCTGCAAAAATTAAAACCGCGCCGGAACGTGTTTTATAAGTATTGTTGATATGGCTTTTGTTTTCAATAGTATGTTTTATTTTAATTTCTCGGGTTGCGCTATCGGAATACTGATTACCTGGCGGCCGCTGTTGTTGATTATGCTAATCTCGCTAAATTCAAAAAAACGGTATTTGTGCGCTATCTTCGCGCTCCATTCCATTATCGTCGCCCTTATGAACTCCATGGACATATCGCTGAGGGTTTCGCTATCTGTTTTCAGCACAAGCTTGTTACCGCTAAGAGAGTCTATCTCCAGACGCGCACCGATGGCAGCGCTGACGAACGGATTCGAAACCGTCAGCCAGTTGAATTTGGAAACGATCAGCCGCGCCACGAATTCACGAAGGTCAATATCCCTGAAAGTTTCCCCTTCACCGGTATTCTTTAAGCCCAGATCGTAAATAATGCGGTCCTCAAAATCGCCGCGTGAAATCTTCTGGTAGAAATACCACTTAAGGTCGTCAAGACGCTGTACGATGGAAAAATGTGTTTTCCAGCCGGGCAGCTCAACTATTGTAACAAGATACTCAATTTTCGCATCACTGCTTAACGACACCCTGGTTATGGCAAGGTGGACTTTTTGCAGCTTTTCAAGCACTTCTTTCTTTATATTAGCCTCGGAGCTTACCAGCCCGGGCAGCGCCACCTTCAAATAAAATGTTTTCCCCACAAGCGCCGCATGGCTTTCAAGTTTACACTCCTTTTTTACTATGCCCTCAACGGATTGGGTTAATTTTTCCCTCGGATAAGAAGGCCTGGTGCAGGAAGAAAGCGACAGGGCTATGACAAAGATTAAAAATCGCATTTTATTGTGGGGGCATGCTGCGGGGCGCCATGGCAGGCGCCTCCAACTGGGCGGGGTTGGCGCCTTGCTTGCAAGACTTGAAGATAGCGTCTATTTCATCATAGTCGAGCTCTTCTTTCTTCAAAAGTTCCTGGGCAAACGCCTCAACTACCTGCCAGTTTGCTTTCAGGAAATCATTTACATTTACAAGGCAGTTGTTTATTATAGCTATACTTTCCTGGTTTAATTTCTCTTTGAGTTCATTTGATATCTCGTTCTGGGGAATGCGCGAAAAGTCGCCGATAAGCATACTATTACCCGCCATACCCATCTGCCACACCATGGCATGGGCTATGTGCGTTGCGCCCTGGAAATCAGACACCACGCCCGTGGACGTAGTGTTATATTTAATTTTTTCCGCCGCATAACCGGCCAGCATAACTTTTATGTCAGCAAGCAGTTTCTCGCGGTTGGCGGTGTGCAACTCCTCACGCGGGTGATGGCTTACCATGCCGAGGGATGCCTTGCGCGGTATTATGGACGCCTTGAACACGTCATCGCTGGGATGCAGGAAATACAATACCGCGGTATGCCCCGCCTCGTGGTATGCGGTCTGCTCTTTCTCCTGGGGAGTGATGTCCAGGCGGAAGACCATTCCAAGCTCAATGCGGTCCATGGCTTCGGAAATATCGTTGTACTCAACCATGTCTCTCGTTTTGCGGGTTGCTATAAGCGCGGCTTCCTGCAGGATGTTGGCAATGTCCGCCGGTGATTTGGACACTGTTTTCTTCGCCAGGCGCCCGAGATCAATTTCAGCGGAATGTTTTACCTTTTTAAGATAAAACTCAAAAAGGTCGTTTCGTTCCTTCAGGTTGGGGCGGGCAATATAAATCTTGCGATCAAACCTTCCGGGGCGTAGCAGAGCTTTGTCCAGGACGTCTTCAGAAGCATTGGTTGCGCCTATAACCACCACGTTTTCCCTGCTGGATTCAAGGCCGTCCATTTCAACCAGAAGCTGATTCTGAGTGCTGTTTGTTTCCTCGCCGCCGCCCATAAATGAGAACGTGCGCCCGCGCCCGATAACCTCGACTTCGTCAATAAATATAATACAGGCACCGTGCGCATACGCAAGCTGCCGCGCACGCGAAAATAATTTGCGTACCCGGCTTGCGCCCACGCCCACGAAAATCTCGACGAATTCACTGCCGGATGCGGAAACGAACGGGATCCCGGCCTCGGTGGCAATGGCTTTTGCAAGCAGAGTTTTTCCGCAGCCCGGGGGGCCTATGAAAAGAAGGCCTTTAATTATCCTCCCGCCGATTTTCTTAATACGGGAGCGGTCCTTCAAAAGCTGGACAACTTCCATCGCTTCCTTCTTGGCGGATTCAAGCCCGATAACGTCTTTAAAACGAACTTTGATATCCTCCGGCCTTATGCGGTTTTTTTTCATGGAAGAGAAACCGCCGCGGAAGACTGTCATATAAAGGTAAACGAATATTACCGCGTTAAGACCGGTCAGGAGAAGCTGCAACGGGATAGTGGCAAGCGTCATATTGCGGTAAAAAGATTCGAGCGTGCTGAGGCCGATAATTGTTAGAATTATGAGCGCCAGGCAAACGAATATAATTACCAGCTTGAGCCAGTGATTGCTGAAAAACACCTTCAATTTTCTCATTAATTACTCCATTACGACCTTGCTCACTTTATCGCGCAGATCGTCAACGTCGAACGGTTTTGTTATTGCAAAACAAGCGCCGTGCCTTATGGCATCCTTTATCCGGTGGTGATCCCCTGAAACTACTATTATCCTGTTGCCGTATTTGTCGGGGTATAGGCTCATAACGTCTTTGATGAAATCAATGCCCGTAGAACCATTACTTGAATTAAGGTTAATGTCGCTTAGAATGGCGCTGTACTGTTCCATCTCAAGCATGCGCATGGCATGGCCGATGTCCGAAACACCGTGAACATCGCCTATGACCGCTATCTCGCGCAGGACTTCTGAAATCAAATCAACCATCCGCCTGTCGTCGTCGAGAACAAGCACTTTCTTTTTTGCCGAGCAATCTTTCTTCTCAACTGCCTGTTTATGTTTCATAACTATATCAATTTTCCTTTCCATTATCAAGAGTATATCTTATTCATTAGTCATTTATAAAAAACGGCCATTACTGAGATTTGAACAATTCGCCTGTAAGCCCTGCACTCAATAGTTTTTCCCGCTTTTCCTCCCTTTGAACTGTTTTGCGTTCGGCATGTGCGAGGATTAACGCAACAACGGCGTTTATCGCCGCGGGATCCCCTTTGCGCGCGCAAAGTTCCTTTATTTTAAGGTTCAACCGGCCATAAAACACAACCGGCTCAACGTCATTTTCCGACAGAAACGCTTCCGGCGTAACAACCAGGCCACTGGCCCCGGCGCCGCCTGACTTTTGTGCAAATAAATTCTGTCCCAGAATTACTTCAAGCTGGTGATCGGCAAGCTCAACTGCGCCAAGTTCTTTGATGGCAAGCAGTCTTTTGACTACCGCTTCCGAGAATGCCGCCTGGATGGCGGGAATATCATTTTCCCTGGATGTTCCCTCAAGTTCAACTTGAATTTTTTCAAGATAGAGATTTACACACCCGATGTTTACATCTTTCAGCGCATTGACAATATGGCCATCCGCAGACGCATTTAACAGACTCTCCAGGCTCGCATCAGGGATGTTGAGTTTTTTGCGCTCTAGCGCATGAGCCGCCTTTTGTACGTGAGCGGTATCCATCGTTTCCGGAGTATACATGCTCAATATCATTGTTCTGAACATGCCGGTTATCCCGACAAGCGCTTCCACGTCTCTTTCACCCCCGTTTAAAAGCACGGCAAGTTCGCTTGCCATGAACGTTTTACTGACATTATTCGAACGTATAAACTTTTGTCTTAACTGTTCAGCAGCGGAACAATCGTCTATTATCTCTGATATTTCTTTATTTCCATTCAAATCATACATGTGAAAAAAACCGGCCACTTTAATTGAATGATATGGAAACCCGATTTCAGCGTAATGTCCGCTGTTAAGGTTAAAAGTGCCCTGTGTCATATTGATACATATTTCCCAGCCGTTAACTTGCGCAAGCCTCGCAATTTTCATGGAAACTTCCTGTCCCAGGCGATCAATTACGGTATCATCAATTATCAACCGGCTCATTCCAGTATTAGCAAGGGTGTGAATGCTTCCCAATAGCTTGCTTTCAATATCATCCGCTTCCATGCCGGCATCAAGGTCGAGATAAATGCTGTTGGATCGCGCCATGGCGAAGCTGTCGGCATTACGCATGGCTACCATGTCGCCAAGCATACTTTTAAGCTTGTCTTTATTGATAACGCCATTTCCGTCAACAAAGTAGTGCCTGCCTGCCTTAAGGCTGCCGTCGCGCGCATAGGTTAATACCTTATTGTGGGATGACCAGTCAATTGTTATCCCGGGCTTGAATTTTCCGGCTTTCAGATCTACATCCAGCGAACTTAAAACATTTTTTAAGTTTTCGCTTAACCTGTTGCTGCCGGGCAACGATCCTCTCGGGGAAATCGCATCATTTACGGCAGCGGAAATATTGCGCATATCAGCGCCATCGGCAAACAATACCAAAGCGCCCGGCATGGCGCTGGCGCGTAATTGCCTGCCGTCAACGTTTATATCCAAGTCTTTCCACTCCAATGACTCCATATCTTCAAAATGCCTGTCAAAAATATATATGTTAGTGTGCAGGTTTCCACTGTCATCCGACCATAATGCACCCAATTCATTTATGTTTTCAGCGACACTTCTCACCGATGTAATTCCATAATGATAATCCAAATATACATCCGGCTCAGGATTGCCGCTGCGCGCCGCGTCTTTCCGTGCAGTAAAATCGCGCGGATTCCTGCCTTTTTTGTCCCGATTGCTCAACAACAGGACAGTTTTTACGATCCACATTTCGTAACGCGACCAGATCCAGAATGCGCTATTAACCAGAAGGGGCGCCACAAGAATGGGCGGCACGGAACCGCTAATCATATTTATTAATAAAGCGCTGAATGCAATCATTACGGAACTTACTATAACAGCGCCTTCATGCTTCTTAAAAACGAACGCAAGATTAAGCACCCGCATCATTTTGAAGCCGTCATCGCCTAACCTTTTTGATAATAGCAACAGGAAAAGATTTAAAATTTTCACTGACACATGCCACAAATTATATATAATCGCACTTGCCATTATGAATAAAACTGCATTTGAGCCAAGCAAATCCTGGACGCCGGGCATCCCTGGCGCGACATCAATGCGGAATGCCGCAAATAACTCCGGCACATGACTGAAAATACTCGAACCGCCAATAAACAACAAGGACATCCATAATGTAGCCATGGCAAATCTGGCGATGTACCGCGTTAAATTAACCGGTGGAACCAATTCATTATAATAGCCGGCAAAGAACGATTCTATCGCCGCGGCAGTAAGCGCAGGCCTCTCATGCAACCCGGCACCAGGCATGGCGCGGACAAGCAATGAGGCGATGGCCATGGCAAGTGACGGGATAAAAACATCGAACCGTTTTACGTCTTCGGCCATATGCGGCACAATAAAGCCAAACTCCCTGTCTATGTCAACGAATACGGGCAGCATGCTATCGGGATGGTTAACAATCTGCCGTTGGCATGCATGCCAGTAATTAAACAGTTCATTCTGCGATATATCACCGCGCGCAAGGCGGTTTTCGCCAAGATAATAATCCAGCGCCTTGTAATGCCATGAGCTGCTTACGTTAAGAGCAAGGTATTCGGCAACCTCGTGTCCCATCAAGGCGATGCGTTCGCCGTCTGAACTGCACCTGGCGCATCTCATTATTACAGTACCGTCAACATTCACCTCGAACATACCCGCAATGCCCAGTCCGTCTTTGGTAAATATAACATCAGCATCGGCCTCGCTTATAATTACTTTATCCACCGGAAGCTTTCCTTCCTCTTTCCTAAGCTTGTTCCAGTAATAAATGAGTTGGGAAACCAGCGTGTTAACAACGGCAACTTCACCGGGAGTATAAACATATCTTTTTCTTATGCCCGCCGCATCAAGCGTTACCCGCCTGAACATAAGGATGGCTATCCTGGATGCGCTTTCGTTCAGGCCACCCAACCACGGCATAAATTCCAGCGCAGTTATAAGCACGTTCCTGCTAATACCGAACATACCGCCTGTCGCGCCATCCGGGTTATCATTCTTAAAACAGAGCGTGTTTTTTTCCAGGTCTATAACCACATCACCGGTATCAAGATATTTTTCCAACCTTGTTTTTACCTCATCCCGCAACGGCACCCCTTTACGCACGTATTCTGCCAATTCATCCGAAACAGGCGATGAATCCGGAATTTTTGCAACGCTGCCGTTAAACTCTTTTGTTACGCCGCGGATTTCGCTGTTCTGGTAGTTGTAGTAATATGGCGTGCCTTCAAAATAATTCAGGTATTTTTGAGGGTAGCCGGCGCTATAACCCGCGAGTTCAATTAACTCTGAATCGCTCAATGCCCCGGCATCAATATCGTAAGTGCTGAACCTTTTTATCTGCCACCCGTTCTCAGCCTCGCTGAGCCATTCGCCGCTTGCCGTAGCAAACGCGCGCAATAACAGGTCCGGCCTTGTAACAATGGCTACGCTGGGCTTAACTTTATTTCCGAAAATGGCGGCAATGGGTTTTTTGCTGAACAAGAAATTCTCCAGTGTTTTTGTTGACCCTTTGCCGTTCTTTTTTTCTTCTATAGCGGTAACCTTCACGCCTTCAATTCCGAATATAATTTTTACTACGTCAGCCTCGGTAATTTTTTTATTCTCTTCGCTTATCTCATTATTTAATGACTGTAACATCCACTCTCTGCTTCGGGAATCAATGCGATCGCCATAGCGTTCAATTGTTCTTGTTATCAAAGGCGCCGTTCCGCGCCCCCAGCCGCCCGCGACAACCACTGGCACTTCCCTGCCTGAATTTTCCTTTATCGCCTTCCATTTTTTTGCAAAATTTACGTAAACCCTCATGTCCGGCTGCCCCAGGACAAGAAATACGTCCGGCGGGTTTTGGATAAAATCATCGCCTTCGGTTTCTGATAAGAGGTTAATATATCCCTGGACAGCCTGCACAAGTTCATTGCGAATTATAGTTTTTAACGGAAGCAAAAGGGATGCTAACGTGTCCTTCAAGGTAGCGCCGTCATGAGTGTGTTGCCGGATTTCAAACCTGTCTTTGCCGTTGTTGAAAAGCGTTATCTGTTCGCCTCCCAGTTCTATGCATATCTGATCTTCGCTGACAGAAATTACTTCTACATTTTCAGAACCGGGAATTAATGCCAGGGAACCTGTGATGCCTGTAAAATGCACTGCCGTCAGGCCGGTATATTTGGGGGCAGCAGACTGCTTAACTGCCTGCATAGCCGCCTGCTTTTTTACAAGTTTTGAGTACATAACACCGGCGGCTGCGGCATCCGTTGTTACATTCGGGGTAATGGTTATATAAGGTATGTTTCGTTCACGCAGAAGCTTGTTTATTCCTTGAGTGTGAAAGCCGCCGGTTACAAGCAATATAACTCTGGAATCGCCCAGCAACCGGTCGGCGTCGTCATATTGTGCCGCTTCAACCCCGGCCATGCGGACGTTAGTCCCGGCAATAAGCTCCGGCATGTTCTTTATGAAAATTTCATTCCGGGTTTCGTTAGCTTTATAATAATCATTTAAAAGCTGAAAATCCGCGGTAAGCGCCGTGATTTTATCCACGGGAGCGTACTTAGCCCAGATGTTGCGGAACTTGCCGAATTTTGCATTAAAGTAAGCGTAATCCTCGGCGGATAATTTTGCGGAAAGATAATCGCGGAAACAGTCAAAAAAATCTGCGACGAATGAAACTTCAACCTCGCTTACGTCCGCCGATAGCGCAATCCGTATTTGCCCTATCAGCCGTCTTTCCTCATTAATAAGTTCCAGCGGATTAATATCGCTGTTTTTTTCCGTGAAGTCCAGAAAGCGGGACAGGTCGGGGTATTTCATGATGACCGTTCGAAGCGTTTCACGGTGACGAATCGCCGCAAGTTGAATGTACAAATCGTCAGTTTTCGTAAAATTTGCTGTTTTCTGCAATAATGAATTGTACTGGGAGTAAGTAACGTTCGATTTGATATCTGCGATGAATTGCTGCGCCTGGCGGGGTATTTTATTGTAGTTTAATTTTTTTGCAATTTGCGTCAACTCTATTTGCGACAAAATATTCGGGTAATCCGTAATGCTGATGTTATGCATATCGCCGAAATCATGCGCGTCTGCATTGATTCGTGCGACGTATCCGGCCAGCAGGGCGTAATACTTGCCGTCATTTATCCGCCCCAGTTTACGGCGTGATATGATGTCATTAAGTTTTTTGTTGGCAGGCCCTATGAACTCTGCTGTAATAAATCCGAGGTCCCGCTCAAGTTCCGCTATTTTTGTTCCGAAATATGCTCTTTTTTCAAATATCGTGTCTAACCGCGCAATGTTTTGGCGGTAAAACGTCTCATCCTCAAGACCGCGTAACAAATCATGCCGGTTGGATGCCACGGAGTAGTATTCCGCGCCGGTTAGCAACCCGCTATTCAATAATTCATCAGCTATTTCCGTTGCCCTGGCGCGGTCGGATGTTATTTTGTCCATCCATGCGGTGCTGATTTTACCATATCCGCCTTCGACATAAACCTCGTCTAAACCGTACTTATCGTCCAATGCGGCCAATATTTTTGAGATATTGCGCTGGGTCTCGGCATGACAGTGGAGATCCTGGATATTGACGACAAGAGTATTCGAGGGGCAGTGGCCGGGCCACAAACCGGTGATCCTGCCGGCAGTTGGCGGTATTATCTCGTTTGCGGCCGTCCGTGCGGGGTAAGCAGGCGCGGGTCCGGCGGTTACCGAAGCGCGCAGCGCTTCCCCGAATACTGATGACAACATAAAGACGGCCAATGTAATTACAGCTATGCTTTTTTTCAAAACTAAACTCTCCTGTTATTGCAAAACTCCCCTCTTTTTTTGATTAACTGGTGTTACGCAGCGTGTCATTGCGAGGAGCCTTCGCGACGAAGCAATCTCGTCATTTTGATACGCAACAGCAAGATTGCTTCGCTTCGCTCGCAATGACAGTAAATTTGCATTTCTTGCGTAACATCAGTTATTCAGAGGGGAGTATAACCCTGCAACGTTAAGGCATTATCCCTGGGTTCGCAATGTTTCGACGAGAGCGGGAAGTATAATATCCCGGGCAGCTTGTGCGGGCTTGCGGACGCGGCGTTCCGCAGCGAGCGCGAACATTCGCGCGGATTCGGCCAGCGCCCAGCCAGCCGTTTTGTCTTGATTGCCCACTATGTCCGGCAGGGTGCCTGTTTTCTGAAGGGCGTCAATCTGCGGCTGCATTATCGAACGTATCTCGGCAAGCACGTACTCTGCCTTATTGTCAGCATCGGCGTGACGGACGGACGCAACAGCTTTGACAAATAATACCATCGGCACCAACGCCTTAAGTCCGGATGTTACAGGCAACGCTTCGTAAGCGGCTCTTGCCTTTTCGATACTTAATGAACCAGACTTGCCGGTGATCACATTAATTATTTCCCTGAAATAACTGCCGCTGATGTCCTCGCGTTTATTCAACGATGTCGCTATATCGCCACTAATTTTATACATAGCACTGTCTTTGGCCGTTTTAACGGCATCGTCGAACGTGCCATGGACGTGAGCGGCCAGCAGTATGGCGCGGAAACGCCTGTTATCCTGTTCACTGACAAATTTTTCCAACGCGGAGTTCTTTTCGTAATACCTCGCCTCAACTACGTGTTCCATGGCTCCGCGAACCAGGTTGAACAGCTCAACATGGCTTCTTACAATATCAGCGGATGAAGCATTGGCGGGCATTCTGTTTTTCAGCAACTCAACCTGCCTGGCCAGGGCAACCCAGTTTCTGTTTTCCACTACATCCGTAAGGCGCCCCAACATGCGCAAAGTTTCATCAAACAGGCGGCCGTTTGCCAATCCCGCTGCCAGGGGGGCGAGTTCATCATCGTTGCATTGCTGGATATAACGCCCGGCTTCAAGCACCGCGCCAAGCCCGCGACCGCTGAAGGTTTGTACAGTTTGTCCGTTTCCGTCAACCAATGTAATATCGCGCGACTTGTCAAACCATGTGAATTCGGCGGCATTCACTTTTTCAGGCGCGACCTTGTAGCCTTTTTGACAGGCCAACTCACCCACCTCTGCAATACTCTTAGGCCTGAGCGCACGCACGCTCGTCAATTCGATTATAAAATCGCGGTAGACATTGTGACTGGCGTGGCCGCTGGCCAGGTCTCTGAACTGGGCATCATTTGCCGCGACGCCGCTGGCAAGATCGGGCATGGCAATAACGCTTACGTTTTTAGAGGCGTCAACAAAACCTTCTATATTTTTTTTGAATTCTTCGACGTCATCTCCGGCAATGACCGTTTTGCCTTCTTCTATGTACATCATGCGTACAACGTTTTCCCCGGCAACCTGCGACGGGGCAATTGTTCCGTAAGGAACCCTGTCAACAAAAGCAATATCCAGCCGGTCGGCCAGCCCATGCGCCTGCCGGGCAAACAATGGCGATGGGATAATGCCGACTGTGTCTTTCCCGAGCTTGCCGGCCAGGCGCTCTATCCACTGTTCAGGCAGCGTTGATCGCGCAGACAGGTCAAGGTAAACCCTGCTGAATCCAAGTTTAATCCATGCATCTATCTTGTCCTCTAATGCTCCGAGGTTTGCATCATCGTTTACAGTCACGTTAAACGTAACCTTGACCTTGTCTTTAACCTGCGAATGGCGCAGAACCTCTTTGAATTGGAATTTCGCGGTTTCTTCGAGGAAAGCACCGAGGTCGCCTGTATACCCGCTATGCTTGTAAGCCATATGCGCTTTGACAGCATCCCTTTCATCACGCTCACTTATGTTTTCTTCCATATGGGCGGCTTCGGTGACTATAACATGGCGCCGATCAACACCGTCAACCCTTGACCAGTCAATGTAGCGCACCAGCTTGTCAAATACGTTGTCGAGCATTACGGTATCCACGTTCATTTCAGACATCTTTATTATAAATGCCACAAGATCAGTAATCTTTCCTTCACCCAGGTCTTGTGGCCTTCCCACCTGGCGAAGCTGGCTGATATTCTTGTAAACCGCAACGCCATAAGGCAGTTTAACTTCACCACCCGCCTTTTCTTTCCTTAGCGGCAGGTAATCTTTCCATATTGCTTCTTTTACGCTTTCTTCAACGTCGCCGCTAAAATCTATGAGGTTTTCGGCGCGATGCAACGGCTCACGTTTTTTCAAGTTATCGGCGGCACGCACAATGTCGTATTTGCTGAATACATCCTCGCTTAAGCGCTCCACATCGCCGGATGATCTAAAGCGCACTTCAAAAATAGTTTCTGCCAGCAACTGGTGATTTTTTGCAATATCCTCATTGGAAATAAGCCCGGCAAAACCGTTGCACTGCAGGATGTCGGGATTTATTTCGCCGGCGTACGGGAGTCCCATTTCACCCAGCTTCTCTTTAACGGTGAGTTCCCCATCTTTAAGCATTACACCTTCGCGCATGGAGTTCATTATAACAAGCACTGCCCCGCGAAGCGCCGCATCGCGGTTTGCACCCCGTGGCAACCTGACCTGCAACCTGATAGCGGAAGCGCCGTTGTCAGCCGGCTCTGCTTTGGCATAGACAGGCACGGTAACGGTTTCACCATTTTCCAAGGTAATATTCTCATCATAAAGATATATGCCCTCGGGATCAACGCCGTCAGCAAGCACGGCCAGGTGCAAGGCGTTCATACCGATGGCGGCATACGCTTTTAATTCATCAATATCCGCATCGCCTATGCTCCAGACGGTTTTGCCGGCAAGCTCGTGGATGCCCATCTTATCCAGCCAACTGCGGCCGGCAAAGGCTTCGGCAACGCTTTCGGCAACATTGTTTACGGCCTTATGCGGCATTACGGACTCTGCCGCCACGCTTGCCACGGCGGCGGGCTCTACATCCTTAATGGCGCCGGCGATAGACTGCACCGTGATCAACGACCCGCCGCCCTCTGCCTTAATGCGTAGCATGGCGATAAGATCCTTAATCAGGCTGTTAAATCTGGCATTCTTAAACTCACGCGGCTCGTCGCTGGCCTCAAGCTGCTCAAACCAGGCCGCCAACTGATCGCAGCACGTGCGCCCCTGGAAAAGAGAGTTCATGAACATGCCGTAATCGCTAAGGTTATTATCGGCATGACGGTTCCAGTGATGATCATTGGCGACATCACCGTGGTTACGCTCAATCCGCTGCTTTAGTTCATAGAAACCTTCCAACCCATGCGATATGCCAAATCCATTAAAATCAAACGTGTAATGCGGGTTTGACAGAATGGTGTTGGCCACGCTCGCAGTTACGCTTCCTTCCACGCTCCCGATCAGGTTGCGGTCGTATGAAGCGCCCTCGTCAAGCAGAACACCTTCAAGCCGTTCTACAAGGCCGGACATAAACTCCGTGAAACGCCGGTCAACCTTAACGGGTGTATTCTGGGGGTCATTCCTGCTTTCCCTGAGAGTATCGAACCAACGCGTAACTTCGGCCAATGCCCCGGGGTTGGATTCAAACATGTATTCAACGTACCAGCGGAATGAAGATTTTTCCCCTTTCCTGTCTTCCAGATGGTGCCTGCTCCATAAACCGATGTTTGAATCTATTCCGGCTTCACCATTCTCTATGACAATTTTCCTGCGGATGAAACCTGCAAGGCCGGGTTTTGCAATACCATTTCCGTTAAAACTAAAACAGCTGCCGTCATACAAAAGTTTTTTAATAGATTCTTTGCTCGCACCCGTTTTCGTGGCGTTGACAATCGCAGCCATTGCCTTTTCATCTTCCCCGCGCTGCTTCTTTTGGCGCGCGAGTATACGCTGATATTCCGTCAAATATGAGGCGGAGGTATTCATGTAATCCAATATACGGCTGAAACGCACGGATGTTGCGCAATGCATGTAAAAATCGCTGCGGCGATCATTCCACACGCTTACCGCTTCCCTGATTGCATCAAGGTAACCGTTTGGCGTATCGCTGTGCGCTATTACAGTATTCCCGCGCCCGGGACGCTTCCAGTCAACAGGCCTGCCCTGGGCCATGATAGTGCCTTCCGGATATACAGGGCTTATGACAAGCGCTCCGTTAGCGGAAAAAGGCACCTCGGTATATTCCGACGCGCCGGTATCCCTGGTAGATGGCAGGATGCCCATATCGCAAGCGGCAAGCATTGCCAGCTTTTGCTCCTGTACTGCACGATCAACAAAAATAAATTTCCCGGCATATCCTTTTGCATTCAGTTCGCTTTCCCAAAGCATAAGGCGTTTTGCCGTGGCCTTGCTTTCGTCAAACCCCTGCACGTTGCCAAAATATAGTATTTGAACGCCATCCTTGAGCATTTGTTCGATGTTTTCATAGGTGAATGCGGTCGTTAAACCTGTTTTCTCATCTACAAGGCGGCCATAGTATCCCAGAGTTATTTTTTCCGTGTCAACATTGGCGTAGCCCCCAATCTCTATCATAGCGCGATTAATAATTTCATCATCTACTACACCATCGCGTTGTAATTTCTCCAGGAACGAAAGTATCTTGAAATCGTTAGCCCCTTTTACCTTTAATGAATCCACTACCGAGCTGATTTTCTTATCCCTGAATTTAATAAGATTCTCTTCCAACCCGTCATTTCGCGCTTCGCGCACAATTGAATTGAATATTCCATCATCCAAACGCTTTTCCCGGTTAATCATATCATAGTTCATGAGTATGCCAACTGCCGTGTTGTCAGCCCTTACGTCGTCAGCAATTGAGGCAAGCGCCTCAGATATGGTTTTACCTCTAAGATTATTAAGAGTTATGGATAACTCAATACCGTTTGCAGTCATCATCATGGAATCATTGAAGTATTGTTTACAAACAGGCTTGGAAACCTGGATTTGTTCACTTGAAGGCCGATATAAATCTACTGTTTTTCCATATTTTTCTTTCAATGCTTTATGAAAATACTTGGCCATCAATTTCAAATCCGTGCCATTGGTAATACCTGTCAGATGAGTCCAGCCTTTGTCAATATGCCTCATCAGGCCGCCATGAATTTTGCTTACGCCATTTGCCCAGCCGGCACGCACGGCGGCGCTTGTCCAGTCCCAGAAACCTATACGTTTGAACATTGACCAGTATTTCTTGTCAATTCCCAGCCACCGCAAATATTTTTTTACATCTTCTTCAGTACGTGTACGACGGTTGCCTATGGTATGCGTGGTTTCATATGACAAAATGCCACTGACAATGGGATCATCAGGATACATACTTGCAAGCAATGTATGCAGCGGGCCATTCTGTCCGTCGTTACCATGCACTATGGCCGGGTTAAAGTCCGCACCCCATTCCTTATGACGCTTAACCTCAAGATCATAAATAAGCCTTGCTATCGGCTTGTTTATACCACCGGTTGACTCTTCCCACGACGGGTTTTTAGAACTTACTTCGTCATTTACCTTGCCGTAATCGGTTTCACGGTAGTTATACGTCATCCGCGTATAGAAGCTGTCTCCATCTTGTTCAACTACGCCGCGGTAGCCGGATCTCTGAACATCTTTTACAAAATGCTTGGGCATTCCGGTATCACTGTCCTGCCCCACAAAAACTTCACAAAATATTTTTTCTTCACTGCCATCGTCATTAAATACACTGACATCGTATCCCATCAATTTTTTCAACCCTTTGACTCCCTCATGCTCATAGTCTAGAGGCGTGGGATTGCCACTGGCATCAAGCTTATCGCGGCGAAGCATGTATTTAGGCTCTATGGTGGTGAAACCGCAGCGAATACCCATATCATTTGCCATCTTTATAAGTTCGTACATTCCCTTTGCATGGTATGTCATCACGGGACCCAAGCCGCCGACCCAGAAAGTATTTTCAGCAGCAACGTAATATATCATGCTGCCTTCCAGCAGAGGCGCCTGCCGCTTAACCCAGTTGCGCAAATAGTTATTAAGGTATTTCTTTATATCTCGTTCGAACCCGTCTCTATCAGCCGCTTCCATAAGCATAATTCTATCGAAAAGCACGGCATAAGCCTTATCTTTAAGAAACACGTTCTCGTTTGCTATAAGTATGCGTAAAAAGTCTGTCTCCTGCTCTTTGGTAAGTTCCGTAACCGACTGCAGAACCGGCCATGCGGATTCAACGGGGTTAAGCAACGATTCACTCTCAACCTGTTCGGAACAAATCCTCATGAGACTGATAAGCGAATCCGGCGAGAAAGTACCGTCGCCTGTTATACATGCTTTTAACCGATCTGATATAAATTCCTGATCATTATCACGAATCGCCCGGGATACATTCGCAACAACATTCTCGTCGGCTTCCAACACATTGGCGAGAAGACTAGGCTCCCGAGGGGCGGCAACCATGTCAACGGCGGCTTGTTGGACGGCGGGGATGGCGGCTGCCGACGCTGCCAGGAGGCGCATTCCGTTTATCGCATCCCTGGAACCATTTGTGTCGTAATGCAGGAGGAAGGCGTAAATGCCTTCGGGCTTAAGGTCCCCGCTTTCGATATATTCAAGGATTATGTTTTCCAATGCCGGCGTAAGATTGTCCGGCAGGTTTTTTACTAGTTTTCCAAATGTTTTATGGCGGGATGACCTGGTACGTAGAACTTTGCGGTGCGCCTCACGTATCATTTTGCGCACCTGCAACTCGAAAATCAATTCGTCAATTCCTGCATCCGTAAACCCGGCAGCCTCGCTCAGGCCTGGCGCGGACATTTCGCCGGACTGTTCGCCTGAATACAATTTTTCAATTTTAGTTATATGGGTAAGGATGTCAACGATCTCAATTCCTTTTTCATGCAATGCGTCCATCACTTTGCCTAGAACATAATCGGAAATAGAGTTGTCTTTTAACTTGTCCGTTATAAGTGAACGGATATAAGCTTTATCGTAAAGCTTGCCGGAACTTTCTTTTATTGACGGCAGCGGCAATGAAGTTGCGTAATCCAGAAGCAGCTTCTGACTGGCAAGCATTTTCTCAAGCTCGGTTAGCGATTCCGGCGGCTGACTTGCAAGATGGCGGATATAGTTATGGAAATTTTCCTGCTTGCGGCCGCCCCTTTTGCTTATGTGCATCTTGCCAAGGTAACCGGAAAACAGTGCGTAAACACCGTTAGGTTCAACCGTGCCGCGTGGCTTGTTTAATGCCATGAACTCGAATACTTCATGCCGGGCAAGAAGGGTGAAGAACTCATCGGCGTTTAATCCTTCGGGCAGGCCGTCTTTTTCAATTTTATCTATAAAATAGGCCGATGGGCTGAAGAAAATAAATTCCGCCTCTCCACGGCCGGCAACCCGTCTTGTTGTATTACCAATCCCCATGGTCGCAAGCAGGCACCGTTCTTTGTGGGCTGAAAGGATACTTCTATTTAAAATTGTAAATACAATCTCCGCATCATTGCGAACGCCAAGCTCATGGTAGTATTTTCCTTTCAGAATCTCGAGTTCTCTGCGTAAAATGCGTGTCCATTCCGCATCAAGGGGGCTTTCATTTGCAAGGCTGCCGCTTCCGATACTAAGCCGCATGACATCCAGCGCAGGTTGTGAAAGGTACTCAGCCAGGAATGGAAAGCTTGATCTTAATTGACTGACAAGCTCGTTTATGCCGTTCCCCATGCCGACTATCCGATTCACACGCTTGTTCTGAACCTCTGTCCCGGCAGTCTGCCGCATTTCCCTGCGCTTGAGATAATCAGCGCGGAAGGCATTAATATCGTCAATTTTCACAAATGACGCGCCGTTAACGGTAACGATGTATTTATCTCCGACAACAGCGCGCCAAAATTCAAGCGCATCCGCATCGGCAATTTTGCTGGAGCGCAACCTGACGATTTGTTCCGGATAATTATAGTTAATCACAGCCTCTTCAAACAGTTTCCGCCCAAGCCCGGAATAGAGGTATTCGGCCTCGGTAAAAATAACGTCTATTTCCAGGTAATCCCCGGCTTTATCGCTATCCTTATATATTTGGACGTACCCTAAAGTATTTTCGTCAGTATCAATAGCTTCGAAACCGTATCTACCTGCGACCGTATCAACAGGCCCCGGAACATTGATTTTTATAGCGTTAATATCAAACTCAAGATAGAAAATAAGTTCGCTGTCTTGCGGGAGAAATGGCCTTAGCGTTTCGGCGATGCCGGCGCGGGTAAGCCCTGCTTCCTTGATAAGTTTCGTCAGCATAAGCTTGTCATGCCGCAGCGATTCCGTATCCATCCCCGCCTCGTGGCGAAGCTCATGTGCGATGCCGGCGACAAAAAGCGCTTTCGCGGCATCTTTATCATTGGCCGCAATTTCAAGGAATGATTTATTTATGCCGATTAGTCCGTTTTGGCGGTGGTCTTCAAAGAGGTATTTAGAGGAATTTTTTTCAAGGAGGGTAAGGAGAATGTTTTTATCTGTAATCTTACTCACATCAACAAGCCCCTCGGCAGCAAGCGCCGCCATCGCCTTTGAAATAAGCGCACCCAACTCGCCGTCGGACACGCCCATGGCCAGCTTCAACTCATTCTTATCTTCCGCCGTAAGCTTTATCAAATCGTCATAATGAACACCATTAACGCGCCACAGAATTTTTGACCGACTTAACCTGTTCCGCGTCCCCCGCACTAAATTCACTACGATTCCCCTGGAGTTTCATCAAGCTAAAGTGCTGCGGCTGACGGGATGCCGATATTTTACCTGGCTCCTGTCCGGTCGCCGGTTTCCTGGGAGTGTATTGACGTATAATCTGGAATATCATGAATGCAGGGATGAGGACAATAAGGCCTGCTGTAAATAATGTTATACCCACGGCATCATTGGTGCCTATGAACGCGTATTTATACAACGGGTAAAATAATGTATAGAAGGTGGCAACGGTAGAAGGGAAGAACCATCTTGAGAACGACGGTTTGCCATCCCGTATGGGTTCGCCGAATATCTTCATCGCGATGGTGCAGAGGTTAAACGATAATATGTAAACCAAAACGCCGGAAGGCAGTAATACCGATGCCGGTAAAACATTAATGACTATCGCGGCCAGCAAAAGCGCAGCAAATATTCTTCCTGTAAGAATTGTTTTTCCATATACTGTTTTATGAGCTTTAAGTGAAATGCCTTTCGTCTCGAGATACATAAGAACAGCTGTAGAAAGCCCATCCCAGGCAGGAGGCACGTTGGTCAGGCTGCCGCGCTGGGTGCCTTTTGCAACCTGGGGTATGGTAACAAGGGCGGATAACGCCATAAGCGAGTAAGCAACAATAAGCGCGAGCCACTGGTTAACAGTGTCAAGCAGGAATTTTCCGATTACCATGGCTGAACTCCATGGGGAAGACATGGAAATTTTGTTTTCACCGTGCATTTTTCTCAAATTATAGATTACCGGCGCGATAAAATCTCCAAAGCTAAGTATTACGGTTAGCGAAACCAGCGTAACATAAGACGCCATGCCAAGATCCATAATTTTAAACATGTCCCACCCAATCGCAAACTTCTGTGGCGTGTACGCAAACACAAACGACCAGAGTATTGTTTTTGCAAAATAGGGATCGAGCAGAAAGCGCATGTTGTGCTGCTCCGTCTGATGCTGGGCGCGCGGGTAAAAATCTTCGCGATACTGGTTGTCCTGGCGAATCATGTGATTATCGCCGAAATACCAGCGAATGTTCTTAAGGTAATTCGACAGGAACGCAAGCATTTCGCCTTCAATTATATGAACACCATCGAATATGTGCTTGTTGCCGATGTATTTAGCGTAAGGCGGCATTTTTTCACCGGCATAATATATTTCGTGCAGGCCGGCGTAAGTCATAAGAAGCATAAGGCCAAGCAATAATGACCCGAAAACAACCGCCGTGATTGAAGCAATGAATCCGCTTATTCCAACCAGAGCAATAACGGAAAGCGCCGCTAAACCATATGCCCACATAAATGGTAAGTTGCGCTTTATCTTCTTTATGTCATCCTGTCTTTCCTGCTTTCTTTCCTTTATAGTATCAAAATCGTCCAGAATATCGCGGAACACCAGAACTTCCAGAAGTTTGCCATCCTCATCCATCTCGCTGAAATGAACGTCCTTGCCTTGTTCCGTTAATTTATATACTTTCGTATCATTGCCGATCTCGGCATAAATAAGCGTTTCAGTATCCGACAAAACCTTATGGCGTACTTTATAATGGTTGGAACCATAGAGGCCGTCAACCCAGCTCCACATGCCGGTCTGTGCGTCGTGCGACAAATCGTAACGCGGCGGCTGAATTTCAGAAAACGTTACCAGTTTACTGTAAGGGTCAACGCGGGATACTGCCTTACCATAGTATATTGCAGCATCGCCGTACGCCCCGGCCAGCGAACGCTCTGTTACAAGCAGATGAACATTTCTTTTTGCCGCGCTGTTATCCAGGCTTACCGATGTGATGGGGTCTCCGAAATCTCCCGAAGGTAAATAACAACCAATGTATGGAGTTCCAAGAACAATATGCTGGTTGTGCGGATGCTCCATTATCAATATCGAGTTAAGGTAATTAAGTATTGAGTTCTTGTCATCAATGTGCCAGAGAAGTGCAGGGGCAATACTTTTATCAACCTTCAGCTTTAATCCTTTTTCAATTGCATTTTTAATATCGGCGTTATCGCTTGTCAACTGTTCACTACCGTCCTGATGCACAACTGTAACATGTCCACCGAATAAGGCGGCGAGGTTGCCTTCAACCATGTCGAACAATTTTCTGTCTTTATCCTGCGCTACGCCAAATTCTTCATTGTTGATATAAATTGTAGGATTTGTCTCGCCGCACATAAGAGAGACGAGGTCCTCCGTCTGCATGGCCTTTCGCATTGCCTTTAAAGCAGGATTATTGAGATCAAGATGCAGAAAAACCAGATCAACCTTGCCGGGGTAAAGCTTGTTATATTTATTTTGTAGTTCCCATACCCGCATACGATGGTATTCCAGTTTATCCGGAACAGTGTTAGAAGTTACGGGCACCACTAATTTGAATCCATCGCCAAACGAATCAAAAAGTTCGCACATACTATCAAGCGTAAGGTCAAGGTGTTTCTCAAAAATGTCCAGCTCTTTTTTAGATGAGGCAATTTTTGGTATCGAAAGTGCTGTTGTATATGCCTGACCGTTTTCTTTTCGTTTTTGAATTTCCTTTTTAAACTCAAGTATGCTCAAGCGCTGGTGGCCGACCGGATCGGTTACAGTATTAAGCAGCAATACGGCAAGGCTATTGGCTATAGGCCAGAGTATTTTATATTGCCATTTTATCAGGAAGATGGCAACAAACGGGTTTATCTGGTTTACCATAATAATCGCCGAAGCCAATAAAACCTGCACCAATCTGATTGTATATTCATAAAAATACGTTTGCCAGGTTCTTATCAACCCTTTTGGCAAAACCTTGCCGGAGGTATACACATGCATCTCATATTTCATGCGCTCGATGCGGCCTTTTATCGGGTCTCCTTCAGCAAGCAACCTTCTGTACTCAAAACGGTTTCTGGTTAAAAGCTTTACCAGATCTTCTTTCGCTTTTATTTCACCTATAACTTCATTAACTGAATAATCTTCCGTCAACTTCTTTCTTTTACCGTCAGTTTCATCATAATCTGCCTTTTCCTGGCCGAACTCTATTTTATCTCTTTCGCTTATAAGCCGCTCAAGCCTTGAATAGCTTTCCTGCTCGCGATCACGCAAAGCCTGTAATTTTTTCTTTATTATTTCCCTGGCACGTTCAACTTTAGGGCCTTCCATTCCCGCGAGCCTTTGCATTCTTACAGCAAGCGCCCATGCTTCCGTAAAAGTGCGGTTTCTAATCTCACTATCGAGGTCAACGATTTCATCTTCCAAACTCTTAAACTCATTCTTATACCCCGTATTCTTTGCAGCAAGTTCATTTTTTAATTCAAGGATCTCTTCCAAGTGGGATATTTCCTCGAATGCGATGCCCAACCCTGATATCTGTTTGATTAGCCCATCAATATTGTCTTTCGTTATTTCGCCGGCGAGCAATTGTTGTATTTCCGGCCGGCCGGCAAGCTGTTCTCCTACCCCATTTTTCAGCTTCTCACCTAATAGTTCGAGTTGCTTCTTTTTCAGTTCGAATATTTCATCCTTTAAAGCGGAAATCCTGGCTTCGGTAAGTTTGAGATTAGCCTGTATATCGTGCTTGACTATAGCCAGCTCTTTATCATCATTTTTGATACCGTCCAGGAATTTGTCAATTTTTGCGGTAGCCTGTTCTTGTACATTAAGTTCTATATCATATATATAGTCTCTTAGATTTTTAAGCTGCTTCTGCATTTCAATTATTTCTGCGGGTAGCTCCTCGCCAGCTTTGGGGTCGTCGCGGTGTTTGTTAATGCCGTTGCGTATGCTTTTCTCAAGCCTGCGCGCCTCATCATGCAATTTTTCCATGCCGATCTCGTTGAGTGTTTTGGAAACGGCACGTTTTATATCCTGTATCATCTTTATAGGCACGATGCGCGTCTGCTGGCCTACGGTTGAATAACCCTCTTCAACAAAACCGCTGCAAGTATAAGCCGCTTTTGCGGTATGAAGCGCGGAATTAATAAATTGCGCAACACCGGGCAAATATTTGGACAACACATAACTCTGCGCCTGCCGGGCTTTTTTCCTTGCGAAATCCTCTTTTAGCGCGGCAAAATACGTTTTCCACGCTTTTATGCCCCTGCCATAGCGCATTGTCCATAGATGTTTGAATTTTGTTTTTCGCGGGCCGGACGAAATGTTTTCTAAAATCCACTTTTTGCGCTTTGCGAGCAGGCCGTCATTGAGGTGGCGCTCCAGCCTTGTGTTTATTTCACCGGGCTTAAGCGTATCGTCAATACTATCCCCGCCGCTTCCCGCAAGAATGCCGCCGATTTTATCCTTAAACACATTGCGCCGGCCGGATTTTTTTGCAAAAGAAATACTACCGCCCATAACCAGCATCGGCGCCACAACTAGATTCATGAATTTAAATGCCAGAACCCATTCCACAAAGTTCCGGGTCCACAAACCGACATATCCCAAATCAACCGGCCCCAACGAAAACCAACCGGAAGAGACCATGTAAGCTATGCCACCTACTACGCCAAAAATCAGACCGGTAACCGCGGGAATAGTTATTAAGCCGATGCCACTCATGGTATTAAAAGGAATTTTTTTCTTCAGCAAACCAAAAACAAGTGCGGCCAGCGTAAGAGCAGCAGAAAGGATACCGAACACGTACATTCCCCTGATAAATCCATGCCTTACCTGATCGGCCGGAACATAATAAAGCTTGCCGTTTTTATAAATCGCCTTGCTTGATTTCTCGTCAATCAACCTTACCTGGCCGTCAGGTTCTTTCTGGAATGTTTTAACTTTTATTATGTGTCCCCCATCTGTTTTTTCCGGAAGCGTATACCTGTTTTCATTATGGTAATCGGTTCTTATGAATACCCCTAATTCATCATAATGCGTCGTCTGGGTGTGTTCCATCCCCAGGCCTCTTCTCCTGTGGCCTTCTTCGTTGTAAGTTCCGTCAGCATTCCAGTTGAACCTTACCTCGTTTACCGGACGTCCGAAATTAAACCAATGTTCCGAAAACACCAGCCTTACCGGCTCGCCGTAACCATTAAAATATGTAGTCTCTGGGACAGCTTTGCCGCCAAAGAAATTAAGCACCTTCCATTCTGGATATTTTTTTTGGCTTGTTATATAGCCGTTTACAATTTCATTTTCCACTACCATGCGGCGTTCGCCACGCCCGTAAACCAACCCCTTCCTTTCCAAAATCTCGTGCGTTACTTTCCCGTGCGCATTGTAATACTGCATAATGCTGTTTTTTGCAGGATCAATTGCCCCACCTATAATAGTGTATGAAAGTGTTCTACCGTCAAAACTGTTGTAATAGTGCCAGCCATCCTGCTCGGCAATCAGCACGACGGTTTCCGGCTCGCCTTTTTCTTCATGTGTAACATTAAGGCCGTCAACTATGATTATTTTGCCGTCCTCATCCGTAACACCATAGGTAAACACTTTGAAATGGTCGGCTATATTATCCCTGTACCATGTAGTCTTTACTATCCTGCCACCCTCAGGTTTTTTACGATCTATTTCACGATCGTGGCTGTAGTCAAGAAACGAACCTTTATAATGATTCTCCAGATATTTAAAACCGTTATTGTTATTATCCAACCTGTATCTTGCAGTCTCTTTTCCGAAAGAATTCATAATGAAACGATGCTTCGTAAAGGCGCCAATCATATCGGCGCCCTCATGGCAAATTGTCTCTACACCTGACATTTCTATTCCGCTAAACGGATTATGTTCGTAGATACTGGAGACATAATAGGAAACACCGCCAAAGCCATCACCAGGTTTATTTGCAAAGCTGCCTTTTTCATCTTTAATTTTTTCGGGTTTAAGTGTCCTCGCCTTGCGCTCAAATTCGTCATATTCAGTTCTTGATTCTATTGCGTTTCGCATGTCTTTATCGCCGACTGACATGAAAGCGGCGTCGTATCTTGATTCGGCTGTAGAAAAAATACCGTCATATTCCCTTTTTGTAATGCCGACGCCTATTGGAGATCCGTTATCCATGGCTTGCATTTGCCCTATACTCATCCCAAATGCAGATGCATAATGTTCCTGTTCAGATGAAGGTAAATTATCAAACACGGCTTTATCAAAGAAAACTACGCTTGAACTCTCAACCTCAAGGCCGTGATCATCATTTTTAATTTCCTCGACCACGCTGCCGGATTTAAGAAAGACCTTCTCGGAACCGCTTGCCACCAGCGCATCGTTGTAATGAAAAGTCCTTTTATGTGTAACATGGCCACCCTCGCCGTATATCAATTCCTCGGCAGGTTTTCCATGCAAGTCGAGGCGCAGTTCGTCAATAATATTATCAGCATCATCGGTAACGAACTGGCGGCTTAAGAAGGCGCCGTCATAAACATACATCATTCTATAAGCGCCGTCGTATTCGCCATTTTCCCTATCATAATGGAGACGGTCGGTATAAGCAACGCGCCCAAACTCATAATGTTTTTTTCGTATAACTTTACCGGCATGATCTATCTTATTTGTTTCTTCGCTGCTGACAAGGCGTATGCCATTATATACATACACTTCTGATGTCTTAATGGCGCCATGCCTGCCGTAAATATCTTTAACAGCAGGCCTTCCAATGGCATCGCACTCTGTTCTATCAAATTGCCTGCCGCTCCAATCACTTGAAATGACGGATGAAACGGGACCGTTTGAACTGTACAGCTGCGTTACGTTTATTCCAGTCGTTTCATCAACAGACTTGCGTTCAACACCTTCCGTTTCCTCCCACCAGGAGATTATGTTTTCCTGGCCGTCAACCACTACGGCGCGGTGGCCTTTGGTTGGGGCGGCGCCGGGGTAGGGGGCGGACTCGTGGATCACTTCGTGGTTGTAGGGGTTTTCGCCTTTCCAGGTTTTGCCGTAGTCGCTGCTGGAGAGGATCTCGGTAACCATGCCGAACTCGGTTCTTTTTTTGGTGAAACCGTTATCATCGAACAGGTTTCGGGTGGACTCGATTTCGGTTTTGGTTGAATTGTCGAAGGATTTTTCTACCGTCTGG
>Ga0208977_1000450_pt1 | contig 33006 bp, 28 predicted proteins | sample RifOxyA2_FD_184030 | JGI IMG/M metagenome (GOLD analysis project Ga0208977, IMG submission 184030) | Groundwater microbial communities from Rifle, Colorado - Rifle Oxygen_injection A2 (SPAdes) | ecosystem: Environmental > Aquatic > Deep subsurface > Groundwater | place: Rifle, Colorado, United...
TTCTTTTCTTCAAAAAGCAGAAAACCTTTTGCCCTTTTCCTATTTATCCTGCTTTCTGTTCTTTCCACACTGTTTAATTTGCCTCAGGATTACTACGCCTATACTTCCCCATAGATTATAAAGACCCGGAGATGGCATGGTATTTTATTTTCTGATTACCCGTTTTGAAAATTGTGCAGGTATAAACTCGGGGCATTTCATGGAGGCAGGAATTACAACTTATTCAATGTGTCATGTATGTCCTGCCAGTTTATAATAACAAATTCTTTTCTTTCTTGTTTTTGTTCTCCGTTATAAATAATATAACTTTTTTGATTGTTTTTTTTATTTGCTATTTTGTTCCAATAATTAATACCTGAAAGATAATCTTCGTTAAATGTTTTACCAGCTTTTATTTCAATAGGTACAATATTATTGCCGGATTCTAAAAGACAATCAATTTCATTCCCGTTTTTATCTCTCCAAAAATAACAATCGGGATCCAGTCCGCGATTTGTCTTATGTTTGAATATTTCTGACATAACGAATGATTCAAAAATTCCCCCTTTCAGATAGTGGGTTTCTAATTGCTTTTTATCTTTTATGCCAAGTAAAAAACATGCAAGGCCGGTATCATAAAAATACATTTTATGCATCTTTACCAGCCGTTTATTAAAATTTTCATGATAGGGCTTTAAAAAGAATATTATGTAGCTTGATTCCAGAATAGAAAGCCAGGCTTTTACAGTATTGTGTGTAATACCACAATCAGATGCTATAGAAGATAAATTTATTAACTGGCCTGTCCGGCCTGCGCAGATTTTCAGGAATTTTTGAAAAGTATTCAGGTCTGATATATTTTTAATCATTCTGATATCTCTTTCAATATAGGTCTGTATATAATTCGGATACCAGTCCGATGGTTTGATTTTTCGGTCATAAATTCTTGGATAAAAACCGGTGTAAATGTATTTGGCAGAACTTTTGGACGCATATTTTGTTAGCTCTAATTCTTCTGTGCTAAACGGCAAAAGTGTTAAAATTGCTGTGCGTCCTGCCAGCGTTTGAGAGACATTCTCCTGCAACAAATAGTTTTGTGACCCGGTAAGAATAAAAAAACCATTTTGACGCTTATTATCAACGACTGTTTGTATATATGAAAATAAATCCGGAACTCTCTGTATTTCGTCAATTATTGCTCCGTTTTTACAATCTGATAAAAAACCCCTGGGGTCAGATGCGGCATAGCTTCTTATATCAGGATCTTCAAGAGAAAAGTATTTTTTTTGTGGAAATGCACTTTTAACCAGGGTGGTTTTACCTGATTGTCTGGGGCCAGTTAATGTGACAACAGGGAATTTCTTTGACAAATAGAGTAACTTATTTAGTATTTTTCTTTTAATCATGGTAATTGATTATACGAATACATGGACAAATTGTCAATTACATTTACATATTGTCCTTTTACGGCATTTAAAGGCCGTGCAATGCAAACCACTTACTTTTTCCAGCTGTCTCTGCAAGATGAGCCACTTACGACTTACGGCCTTTCTGCCTTTAGTACCCCAGGGACCGGATTTCTTTTTCTGAAAAACCAAAGTAGTGGGCTACTTCATGGATTACTGTTTTTGAGATTTGTTTTTCTATTTCCGCGGGAGCAGTATACATTTTTTCAAAACTGTCTTTGTAAAGTTCTATACGGGTGGGTTCTGTAGCTATGGTATGTAAATGGCCTAATGGTATGCCTACGAATACGCCAAAGACTACTACGTTTTTAAATCTGTTTTTTACTTCCTGCGGGGCTTTTTCACGCGCTAAAACTGAGATTTGTTTTTCTTTCAGAATTTTGCTGAATTTTTCCGGCAGGTTGGCAAGGGATTTTTCTATGTTTTGTTCAAATTCTTCCATTTCCATGAAATGTTTTCCCTTGGGAAGTGAAGCACTAGGGGCTTACGCCCATAGCAACTGCTTCATCTTCGGCAAAACCCGCCGAAGCACAACCCCTGGCACTAACCGCTTCTGCAACATTCAAGGCTCTTTGCCGCATAGTTCGTCATGCAAAACCTGCCGAAATTGAAATAATGCGGCCGCTACTAACCAATTAACTCTGATTTTCAGTAAGAAGACCAGATGGTTCCTTCAAGGTCGGTGTGGGTACAGCCTATCCATACATCGCCCCATTCTACAGTGCCCATTGCCACATCAATGCCGTCTTCTATCTCGCAGTACATCCACTGGCCGTGATCAGTAAACATGCCCGCCTGGCCGTACCCCTGTGAATAGGCATCTGTTACTGCGCTTTGGCCTACTACAGATGTTGCCACGTGGCCGTTTGCCGGAAGCTCACACTTGGGAATTTCTTTTATATATTTGGGAACCAGTGAAACATAAAGAGAGGTTGTAGGATAAAACGCATTATTATCAATGTAATAAATATGCACCGCTGATTTTAGGTTGGCTAATGACCCTTTTGTTTTTGCTTCTCTTGCTTTGGTAATAAACTGCGGTATTTTAGGCGCTATAACACCGGCCAAAAGCCCTAAAATTACAATTACTACCATCAATTCAATCAGAGTAAACCCTGCCGCTGCTTTTTTTACTTTAGAAATTTGTTTCACCTGGTCTCCTGTCGTTTAAAAAATTATTTTGCCAAAATATTCCGGCCGGTGAAAATCCGGTTTGGGCGCCTGAATAGACAGCCAGCTTGCGTATTGGTCATCTGTTTTGCCGCCGCAACGGAAAAAATTTGCTTTCCATTCCTGCCCTGATAATGCGCCTATTTTTACTTTTATAAAATCTTCTATCATTTTTACGGGTACTTCTACTTCTAACAACCATTGTTTATCATCTGCTGACTCTGCTTTGGTTTTGCCGGTTACGGATTTAAATATTTTTATCTGGCTTGCATGTTCCGGGTTGACAAGAATTCTACTGTAACGGTCCGGGCCGTAACCCAGCAATACTGTGCCGCAGCAGTTCATTTCAAGGTTAATATAACTGCCTGTACCCGGGTCTGCAAAAAATTCTACACAGCTGTCTAAACAAACCAGGCTGTTAAGGGCTGTATTTTCAGAATAGCTGTGTTTGTCTTCGCAGACAAACAGTAGAAATATGGAAGTATTATTATGCAGAAGTTTTACTGAAGTTTTTTGCTTATCCCCGCCTTTATACCACGGGTAATTATCTATGGTTAGTTCATTTGCGCTTTCCCACTGGCTCTTGTTAATATTGCCGTCAAGAATTAGCGGTGCATCAATCTTTTTAACTGTATACTGCATTTTTTTTCTCCTTAAATGTCTCGCAGGACGTGTGTGACCTGCAACCCTTCCAAGCAGGTGGCCGCAGGTACGAATAAGGTTACTGACATTTACCCCGATGTTTTGGACTATTTTGTATGTTTGAAATAGTCCAGTCTGGGTTATTCCTTATTTACTTTTACGCTTATGCCTATTTGCTTGGCCAGGCCGTAAAGTATCTGCTCTGCGGTGCAAAAACCCAGGCGGATTAATATTTCGCCGGTTTTTTCTTTAAATTTTCCCTTTCTCTGCTCTTCCAGTGCCGTTTCCAGCTGTTCAAAAGTAATTATTCCTGTATCTATGAGCGTTTGGCCTATCTGCTTCTGGGACCGTATTTTAGTCAGGTCCTCTTCGCTCATGTTTTGTTTCTGCACTACCAGGTTACTGAAATCAAACCAAATCTTGTAAATGTTGCCTTTTTCATCTACGCCCTGCACTTCCAGCGCCCTGTTTGTATGTTTGTCATTTTCTTCGTAGGCTATTCTTACCAGGTCTTCAAGAGAGTTAAATTCCATTTTTGTGTTATCATAAAAAGACAGCTTACCCAGCGCTTTTTTAATAACAAATTTCATTCAATTATTATAATATATAAAAAGGTTTTTGTTAATACTGTTTTAAATTTATTGACTTAAAGGGTTTAATTTAATAGATTTAATGTACTATGGCAAAAGTTGAATTAAAAAACATTAATAAAAAATTTTGGAAAACTACTGCTTTGCATGATTTCAGTCTTGAAATTGAAGACAAAGAATTCTGTGTTTTAACAGGCCCGTCCGGTTGCGGAAAAACTACAATTTTGCGCATTATTGCAGGTTTAACAGCACAAAACAAAGGCGAACTTTTTATTGATGGCGCTAACATGGAACATATTGCCCCAAAAAACCGCGATATAGCCATGGTGTTTCAAAATTTTGCGCTTTACCCGCATATAAATGTTTATGAAAATTTGGCGTTCGGCCTTAAAATGAGAAAAACACCTGATACAGAAATTCAACTGCGCGTAAAAGAAGCCGCTGATATCCTGGATATAGGCAGTCTGCTGGATAAAATGCCGAGACATCTTTCCGGGGGCGAAAAACAACGCGTTGCTGTAGGCAGAGCAATTGTAAGAAAACCAAAACTATTTTTATTTGATGAACCTCTTTCAAATTTGGATGAAAGATTAAGGATACAAATGCGCGCTGAATTCAAAAAAATTCATTTCCATTTAGGTGCCACTATTCTTTATGTCACCCATGACCAAACTGAAGCCATGGTACTGGGCAGTAAAATCTGCTTAATGAAAAAAGGTGCCATTGAACAATACGACAAGCCCCTGGAACTTTATAATCACCCGAAGAATAAATTTATTGCGAACTTTTTCGGTTACCCGCCCATGAATATTATAAGTGCAAATATTCAGCAGCACGGCAGCCATATTTACTTAAAAAATGATGATTTTAACTTAAAACTTCCTGAAAGTGTAAACAACAAACTATACAACTGCATTAATAAAGATGTGTTTTTCGGTATAAGGCCGGAAGACGTTTTTTTAAAACAGGATTTTAGCAAACAAATAGATGAAAATACTGCTGTTTTGCCTATAATATTTGTTGAACCCATGGGGTCGGAAACAAACCTTCATTTAAGCAGTGAAAACAAATCTTTTATTGTCCGTGTGAAAAAAACCGAAACTTTTGAACCTGCCAGCAATATAGAAATTGCCTTAGATATGGACAAAATCCATATTTTCGACAAAACTTCAGAAACCGCATTAATTTAATATTCCTTACTTACACAATTAATTTTAATTATTGTAACTTTTTACTGTTTCAGTTGTATATAATATAGGTATTATGGACCAGAACAACCAAAAAGACAACGAAGACCTGTTTCTTATAAAAGAAGCCCTGGAAGGAAACAGGGATTCTTTTGGCCTGCTTGTTGATAAATATAAAAATAGTTTATTTAATCTGGTTTATAAGTACATGGGTAACAGTTCAGATGCTCAGGACATCTGCCAGGACACTTTTATAAAAGCATACACACACCTAAACGAATACAAAATCAACTATAAGTTTTCAACCTGGCTGTTTACTATTGCCGCAAATCTGTCAAAAAATAAACTAAAAAGAAGAAAATTTATTTTCTTTTCAATAGATAAACCTATTCATACTGATGAAGAAAATATTATCGCAGAACCTGAAGATAAAACCTCTAATAACGATACGTTTATGCTCAAGCTGGAACAAGCTGGGCTGGTAACTGAAATGCTTCAGTCCCTACCGGCAGATTACAAGATACCTTTTCTGCTCAGACACGAAGAAAATCGTTCATTGGAGGAAATAGCGCAAATTACCAATCTTTCAGTAGGGGTAGTAAAAATCCGTATTCACAGGGCCCGGATGCGCCTCTTAAAAAAATACAAAGAAAAGCTGTAACTTTCAGCCGGTTTGATTGTATATTAACTAGAGGGTAAACTTATGAAATTTAAAGACGTATCCAACAAACAGCTAAATGAGTATTTTGACGGCGAGCTCAATGAGAAAGAAAACCTCCATGTATGCGGGCATGTTAAAAACTGCCCTATCTGCATGGAAAGGCTTGAGCTTTTTAAAAAAGTTTCAGACTTGATAGAAAAAATGCCAAAGAAAAACGCACCGCTGGGTTTTACTGAAAAAGTACTGGCTAACCTGCCGGAAAAACCAGCGGCAAAAGCGCCTTTTTTCAGGTTACCGGCTTTAAATACCCTGTCTTATGCTGCCATTTTTTTGATGATTTCAGCTTCAGCGGTTTTTTTCGGTTCAAAACACTATTTCTATAAAACAGTAAATGTTACCTTTGAAATAGCTATGGCTGATGCCAGTGTAGTTACCCTGGCAGGTGACTTTAATAACTGGAACATGTACGCTACGGCATTAAATGATAATGAAAATGGCGTCTGGTCTGTTACTTTACCGCTGAAAAAAGGCACTTATCAGTATTCAATTATTGTTGACGGGAAAAAATGGTACCCGGACCCGCAAAGTGAAATAACAATAAACAAAAAAATTAAAATTAATGTACCAACAAATATACAAACAATATAAAACAGTTCAGGAGGAGGCTTGTTATGAAGAAAATACTAATTTTTACGCTAGCCCTGATTGCGTTTACAGGAATTTTATTAAACGCCGCTGATAAACAGCAGTCAGAAACGCAGCTCAACACTTCAGCCAGAGAAATGTCCCAGATGTGCACTGCTGCCCAAAGCCGTTATACTGAGCAGGAAGTAAATACAATCTGCGATGCGGCAAAAGAAGCCGTACAGGCAGGCGCCACACAAAGAGAACTGGTAAAAATGGCCAGATCATTAATGCTGAAAAATATTTCAGCCCAGGACCTGGCAGCAACCATGGATATGGTAAAACTTGCAGTCAAAGAAGGATTATCCCCGCAAGAAGCCAGGACCGCAGTAGCCCTGCAGGCGCTAAACAGCTTAAACAATAACCAGACAGGCTCTACTTTATGCAATCAGATAGCTGTTGCTCTGACCTCAAGGCTGGCAGCCCGCGGAGAAAACCTGGAAGAATCCAAAAAAATGTTTCTCACAGTTAAAGAAAAAGTTGAGGAAACTATAAGAGAGCGTTACGGAAACTCTGTATCGCCGTCAATTAATGCTCCTTCTTCAGGAGATACTAAAAGAAAACCTAAAAGATGAATTTAAAAACTTTTTCGGTACTGTTGGCAGCCCTGACACTTTTACCTATGCATTCATTATCCGCCGGCTTTAAAGCTACGCTTAAGTCAGATATTGAAATCGGTAATGAATGGATAGGTAATATCTATAAGGACTACAGCGCCCTGCCGGACCGCGCCGGGCTGTTAAACATAAACTTTCATAGTTCGCTTAATTATGCGCCGGCTGTTTTTTCCTGGTGGGATTACCAGCTGTCTATGAAAAAATACAGCGACTATGACTTTTTTGATTATAACCTGCACACTATAACCGGAAAAATGCTTAAAAATTTCGGTGACTGGGGTTCACTGGAATTTAAAATTCTTTACCAGTCTTATCAGCAGGATAATTACACTCCTTATAACTTCAACAACCTGTATGCATTTCCGGAACTTAAATATTACATTACAGATTACACAATTCTTAAAATCGGCAGCCCTGTTTCAGCTGTTACTTACCCTAATTACATACTGGATTTCAACTCTTCAGGATCATCTTTAAAAATTATTCAGGAATTCAATCTTTTTACTACGCTTGAATTAAACGCTCTTTCAACAGTAAAAACTTATCCTGAGTGGAAAATTTTTACCAGCACTGACGGCATATTAAGCTCAAACCAGAAATCCAATGAAATTGAATTAGGGCTTACGCTGGCCCATGTAATGCAGAAAGGCCAGGCCGGAGCTTATTATATTTATAACCAGCTGGAATCAAACGCAAATTTTATAGACTTCGGTTCAGATTTAACAACAGGAACGGGAGATGAGTCACTGATAAACAGTTATTACGACAATTACAGCCAAAAAGCAGGTTTGTTTTTCCAGTATGAACTATTTTCCAAAATAAATCCGGTCATATCCGCCTTTATAAAAGAAACGTATTATGATTCCCGCCTTGCAAGAAATTCTTCCGGAAACTTTTTACAAGACAAACGTAAAGATACAAACACTTCCCTGACAGCATCTTTATCTTTTCCTGTGGCAAGAATTGACACTACTACCCTGGATTTAAAAATCAGCTGCACCAGCGAAACCAATGTATCAAATGATTATTTTTATGATTACAGGAATGACACTACAGCCTTATCTGTTTATTGCAGGTTTTAACTTGAAGGAAAGCGAAACATTATAAGTATAACCTAAAACACCCATCATAGATGTACCAAAATCAATTAAAATATCGTTAGTATAAATACCAAACCCAGCCGACATAGAAGAAAGGTCATAACCGGTTTTATATCCCGCCCTGAGAGAAAACTTACCCGCAAACGCATACTCAACGCCAAAATGCATTTTAAATGCAGGGTCTTCGCTAAATTGCAGCGCATCGGCGCTTACAGTAACATTTTTTCCGTACTTTTTTGACGTATAAGAAACTCCGGCACGGTTTATCTGAGGTAATTTTTCCCCTTCATCACCCGCCAGGGGGCTTTTAAGGTTTGCTCCCATATTCTGCAGGCACAACCCGAAAGATATTCTTTTTCCAGGAGTATTTTTTCTGTAAAGTATACCGGCATCAAAAGGGCAGGCTTCGTTTTTGAATTCTTCTGCAATAACCGATGAAAGATATTTAATATTTATACCGGCACTAAAACCTCCGCCAAGATTTTTTGCCAAAGCAGCCGTATAAACCGAATCTTCCAATGCTTTTACGTTATTAATTGAACCATCAATATTATAAATTTCTGCTTCTCCGGCACTAAAAGCAGTAAAGTTTCCCGCAAAGGCGTATTTGTTTTTGTAAGAAGCATGGAATCCGGCGCTGTAATACGAAAAATCAAGCACTCCTTTTATATATGTAGTAGAAAACTCCCTTCTATCATATCTTATCAATCCTGCAGGATTATAATAGACCGCATTTATATCGTCAGCAACTGCTGTAAAAGCATCGCCCATAGATGCCGCCCTGGCACAAACCGGCTGAATAAGCGTTAACCCTGACGAACTGCCGGCTGCAGCAAAAAACGCTGAAACTTTAACAAAAGCAAAAAAAGTAATTATAAATATTCTTTTTTTCATTGTTTTATTATTATTTTCTTTTTTTCCTTTATGCCCGGAGCCTGAAAATAAAGAATATATACACCCCGGCCCGCAATTTCACCGCCGGTATTTTTACCGTTCCAAATCTCAGTATAAGTACCCAAATCTTTGGTTTCATCAACAAAAGATTTTACCAGGCGGCCGTCCAATGTATAAAGTTTCAGTTTTACCGCACCTCTGGTTAAAATGTTATACCAGATAGTTGTAGTTTCTCCGTTATGCGGATTAAAAAGGTTATTTACCGGCCGGCAATATTCTTCAGACTGGTTAATTACTCCAAAAAGGCCTGTAAAATCTGTACCGGTTTTATCGGTATCTGTATAGACAAGTAAATCTTCAGGGTTGAAGTTCCACCCTGTTTTTGAAGGCTTAAGCAGATAATTTCCGGTAAGAAGATTTTTTATTTCATAATAACCGCTGACATTTGTCAGCAGAGTTCCGGCAGCCGTACCGGCCACATTTACAGTTACTCCGGGCAGAGCGCTTCCGGCGCTGTTTTTTATATATCCCGAAATTTTATAAAGCAACGCTGAATTTGTGCCGGTAAAATCCTGGTTGTCTTTATTGCCGTCAAGCGATGAGTATATTTTATTTATGGCATTAAAAGCACAGCCGGTTTTTGCAGGTGTGACTGTATAACAGCCGAAACACTCAAGATTAAAAAATTCATAATAGCCGTTACTGTCTGTTACTGACACAACATCTGATTGGCCCTCATGGGTTAAAGTTACATCGGCACCGTTGATGCCCTGCAACCCGGCATTTTTCAAATAGCCTTTTATATAAAATGTTACTGAACTCCCGGTAAAATTCTGGCCTGTTATATCTGCGTTAAGGTTTGAATAACTATAACTTAAAGGTGTAAATAAGTATCCGGTTTTTGAAGGCGTGACTGTATAACTGCCGGATGAAAGGTTTAGAAATTCATAATACCCCAGGGAAGAAGTGGTGTAACTTGCCGAAACATTACCTGACAAAACTACCGTCGCCGCATCTATGCCGGCACCGGAAACAGTTTTCACATAGCCTTTTATGGAACAAACCGCTGAGGAAGTAGAAACAACAGCAGAAAAATTCTGATTTGTATTATTGGAATTTAGAGGATTAAAATTTTTATTGCCCGGAGTAAAAACCCAGCCGGATTTTGACGGCGTAACATTGTAAGTGCCTGATGAAAGGTTTGGAAATTCGTAGTAACCGTCTGTCAGGGATACATAACTGCCGCTGTTAGTTCCGGAAAGGGAAACTACCGTACCTGCCAAACCAGCAGAATCCGAGGCTCTTTGCACATAACCGGAAATATAGTAAGTGTTTCCTGAAATTAATGCTGCACAGAAATCCTGATTTGTAAGATTTGAATTAAGCGGAGAATACGTATAATTTATAGGATTGAAACCATACCCGGTTTTAGATGCGCAAATATAATAACTGCCGGTAATAAGCCCGGAAAATTCATAATAACCGCTTGAAACAGTAACACAAAAATCATCCGCATAACCGCTGAGCGTAATAGTAGCACCCGCTATGCCTTCTGCTGAAGAATTTTTTACATAACCTTTTATAGAATAAGTCTCGGTGGACCCCTGCAGATAAGCGTACTTTAAATTAAAATTATCCAAATCAATATAACTTATATGAGCGCCGTTTTGCCGGTCCAGCGAAAGACTGCAGAACTCGCCAGTATTTCCGGAATTATCAACAGTCTGTGTTTCCCAGCTGCTGCCGTTATAAAATGCATATTTAAGGTCTCCGTTGGTCCAGTCATAATAGGCAATGCGGGCTCTGTCTGTGCTGTCAAGTTCAAGAGATGTATGCCACCCGGTATCACCGGTAGAATCTACTGTTTCAAGGTTCCAGGAACCGTTTATTTTTTTTGCGTATCTCAAATCGCCGTTATCCCAGTCATAATAACTTATGCAGGGATTGTTATAAGCGTCCAATTCCAGGGAAGCATAAATACCTGTATCGCCGGTGCTGTCTACTGTTTCATAATGCCAGCCGGTTGAATTTTTGTAAGCGTATTTCAAATCTCCCTGCGTATAATCATAAAAACTTATATGCGGATAATTATTCTCATCCAGCGCCAAACTACTATAACTGCCGGAATCGTTGGTGGAGTAAACAGTTTCATAGGCCCAGACTGTACCGTTATACGCGGCATACTTTAAATCGCCGTTTGCAAAATCATAATAACTTGCATGCGGATAACCATTTGAGTCCAGCGCCACCGAACTGTACTGGCCTATGTCCCCGGAGGAATCAACAGCAGCCGGCGTTTTCCAGCCTGATTGCTGATTCCAGTTTATGTAACGTAAATCATTGCTGGTCCAATCAAAATAAGTTATATGCACGCTGTTATCACGGCCTAAAGCAATGGCGGTGTATTCACCTTTATCATCGGTAGAATCAATTGTCTGCACGCTCCAGAAAGAGTTTGTTTTTTTTGCATATTTCAAGTCGCTGGGATTTCCGTCAATTGTAGTCTTGTTCCAGGACCCGTTATATTTAGCATATTTCAAATCAAAGTTTTTTGAATCAAAATAACTTATATGTATGTTATTGTTAGAAGGGTTTACGGCAATAGAAGTGTATCTGCCGGTTTCATTTGTATCTACTGTTTCTTTGGCCCAGGAGCCTGTAGTATTTTTTGCAAATTTCAGGGAACCGTTTGAAACATCATAATAACTTATGTAGGCATAATTTAAATTATCCAGCGCAATGGAAGTGTATTCACCTACAAAAGCGGTATTATCTACAATAGCGGTAACCCAGCTGGCGCCGGTTTTGTATGCATATTTTAAATACCCGCTGGCCCAGTCCTGATAACTTATATGGGGTTTATTATTTGAATCAAGGGCAATTGAGGTGAACCAGCCGCGTGTACCGGCAGAATCAATAGTTTCTTTTGACCATGCAATACCGTTATATTTGGCATATTTTAATGAAGTACTGCTTTCGTCAAGATAACTTATATGCGCATTATTAGAACTATCAAGCGCTAAAGAACAAAACCTGCCTACTTCACCATTTGAATCTATGGTTTGGGTACTCCAGGAAGTTCCGGACCATCTGGCATATTTCAGGTTACCGTTAGAATAATCATAATATGCTATATGCGGATTAGAACTTTTATCAATTTTTATTGAAGTATATTCACCTGCATCATCAATACCGTCAACTATCTGAATATTCCACGATGAACCTGTCCATTTAGCATACCTTAAATCTCCGTAAATATTATCAAAGTAGCTGATATGCGGATAACCAAAACCATCAACAGCAATAGAAGCATGTTTGCCGGTGCCGCTTACAGGATCTACAACCTGGACTTCCCATGAAGCACCGTTATACTTTGCATATTTTAAACAGCTGTTGGTCCAGTCATAGTAGGCAATATGGGCATAACCGCCGGCATCCAGAGCAACAGCACTGTACTCACCGGCAAAACTGCCGGCATAATAACTAATATGCGGATATCCGGAAGTATCAACCGCCAGTCCTGAATATAAACCAACATTACCGGAATTATCAACAGTAGTAGTTTCCCAGGCGCAATAGCTTTTTATGCCTGTTAATAAAAATATATAAACAAAAATAATAATTTTGTAAATGTTATTATGATTTATCATTGCATTCATAGTTTATTAACTATAATAAAATATTTCAAATTATATGTATGGTACCAAAAGATAAAACCGCCGTGTTAAAGCACGGTGGTTTTATCTGTAATTTACGGATTAAAAAATATTATCTTTTGTTTTTTCTGTTCTGATCTCCTGTTTCTGGCGTGTTAGCCGGAGGAGTGGCTGCTTCACCGTAATTTTCACGGATTTGTTCTTCTACTTTTTCCTTTAAAGTAAGGAACATTTTTTTTGCTTCTTCCAGGTTTTCGCCGCGGGCGACTACTCTTGCGCTGAGTGCAACTGCTATCTGGTTTGAAAGCATAGCGCCTGTCTGATTGCTGTTTAAGCTGTTGACTGCCTGAAGCATTACTGTATTTCTTGCTTCTTCCGGTGTAAGTCCTTCCTTAATAGAAACCTTTACCAAATCAATGGTTGCCGCAAGGTCCTGGCCGGTAATGTTTTTTGCCATAAGAGCTTTAGATAATTTTACCATTTCTCTCTGGGTTGTGCCTGCTTCAACTGCATCTTTTGCCGCTTCACAAATTGCATTAACTTCCTGTGTAGTAAAACGGTCCTGGGTAGCGGTGCAAAGCTTATCCATCTCTTTTGTAGCTGTGCAAAGCTGATCCTGGGTTTGCAGCTTGTCCTGGGTCAGGAGCTGGTCTGGAGTTTCCGGAACAACCCTGTCTTCTGCTGTTAAAAAACCTGAACTTAACATAACTACTGCTAACATTGCTAATCCTGCTTTTTTCATCTTAATTTCCTCCCTTTTTTGAATTTAGGCTTTTCGCCTTTCACTTAATATACAATTGAACTTAAGAAAAGTTACAGCTCTGCTTAACCTAATATTTAAAACAGGCCTGCTTGACAACATTATTGTTTTTGTTTATAAACATAGAAACGTACTGCGTAACCAAATGTAATTTTAATACGTCTTAAGTAGTAGAAACCAAAAAATAGTGATTAATTCCTGCAATGATTAAATTAGAAAATCTTACTAAGTACTACGGTGAAAATCTGGCGGTAGCTAATATTTCTTTTGAAATTGCTCCCGGACAGATTATAGGTTTTTTGGGGCCTAACGGGGCAGGCAAATCTACTACTATGCGCATGCTTACCGGATATTTAATGCCTACTTCCGGGAAAGCAAGCGTTTTAGATTATGATATTGTTGAAAACACACTGGAAGTAAAACAACTGATAGGGTACCTGCCTGAAACAAACCCCGTTTATGAAGAAATGACTATCCCTGAATACCTGCGGTTTGTGGCAGAAATAAGAAACTACAACCCTGCGCAGATAGATACCCGTATAAAAGAAGTAGTTGAGCTTTGTGCTCTTAAAGATATGCTGCATAAAAATATCGGTGAGCTTTCCCGCGGGTATAAACAAAGGGTGGGTTTTGCATCCGCTATTTTTCATGACCCGAAAGTGCTGATACTTGATGAACCCACCAGCGGCTTAGACCCCAACCAGGCGCGGGAAGTGCGTGAACTTATAAAAGAACTTAAAAAAGAAAAAACTGTTATTCTTTCCACGCATATTCTTTCAGAAGTTACGGCAATCTGCGACAGGATAATAATAATTAATAAAGGCATCATAGCCGCTGACGGCACGCCGGCCGAACTGTTAGCAGGGTCGCAAGGCAAAGAAAATGTTTATCTGGAATTTATGGCTGCTAATACATCTTCCGCTGATTTAGAAATGGCATTAAAATCAATTGATGGCATACAGGAAATAACATTAAAAAATACGAATGAAAATGTTTATTCGTTTGAAATTGTTTCCGCAATTGATTTGCGTGCTGAAATATTTAAAACAGCTGTAAAAAACAACTGGGTTCTCCTTGAAATACGCAGACAGCACGCTACTCTTGAAGAATTGTTCAAGCAGCTGACAGAAAAATAGCGATAAAGTGTTTACGTGGATAAGTCCGTCTTTGGGATTCAGACGGGACCCCGTCTGATAATGCAAGACGGGTGATTAGTAAAAGATTTAATTAAACACGTAACCACTTAAGCACATATTCACTTGTTTCTAAAAATATGAAAAACATATCAATAATTTTAAAAAAAGAACTGAGAGCCTACTTTAATTCCCCTATTGCTTACATAGTAATAGTGCTTTTTCTTATGCTTTCCGGCTACTTTTTTTCTTTACAGCTTTTTGTCAGCAATAATGCCAGCGTAAGGCCGGTAATAGATTTAATGCCTCTTATGTTTTTGTTTTTTGTGCCGGCTATTACCATGCGTTTATTTTCAGAAGAAATAAAATCAGGTACTATTGAAATATTATCCACCCTGCCGTTAAAAGAAGAAGAAATAATATTAGGCAAATACCTTTCTGCGGTTGCTCTTATTGCTATCTGTGTTATTACCACGCTCTTTTACCCGTTTCTTGTTTTTTTACTGGGCCGGCCGGACCTGGGCCAGATTTTCAGCGCTTATATGGGCACCATATTAATAGGAAGCACGTTTGCGGCCATAGGCATTTTCTGTTCCTCCATATCAAAAAACCAGATTATTTCCTTTATAGCAGGGTTTGTTATCTGCTTTGTATTTTACATTATCGGGCAAACCGCCATGTTTTTGCCGGGCCTGCTGGCAGACATAGCCAATTATACCGGTATTAGCGCGCACTTTGAAAATTTTACCCGCGGCGTTGCGGATACCCGCGACATTTTATACTTTTTAAGCATTATTACATTGTTTCTTTATGCCACACTGGCAGTCCTGAAAACAAAAAAATAACTTCTCGACTCAGCCCCAATCATAGAAAAGGGGCTTCGCTCGAAGAATAAATATTTAGCGTTCGAGTGTAATCGAGAACCAAACGGTTTTTTAGAATTTTTGACTTTAAATAGTAATCGAAACAATTTTGAACGATTTCTGATGTTTTAGTTTAAATAAAATGAAAAGATTTTCAACTGTTTGACGAGCTATGTTTTAGTCTGTGAGGAGTTTTGAAAATCTCATTTTATTTAAACGGTCTGAAAGGAAAAACATCAATAAAAGTGAATAAATTGTTTAAAAAAGAAAATATTTTTAATAATAAAATGAAAAAAAATATCTACTACTCCCTTACAGGTATCCTAATCCTCTCGGCAATTCTACTGGTAATAAACCTTATATCAAACTATATCTTTTTAAGGTTTGATTTTACCGATGAAAAGATTTATTCTCTTTCAAAAGCCAGCAAAAAAATAGCCGCTTCTTTGCCTGATAAACTGATAATTAAAGCTTACTTTTCCAAAGAACTGCCGGCAGAATATTCCATAAACAAACGCTACCTGCAAGACCTGCTGGCAGAATACAAAACCTACTCCAAGGGCAACGTTTCCTATGAATTCATAGACCCCCTGGCAAAAAACGAAACCCTGGAAGAAATACGCCAGCTGGGCATCCCGCCGGTAAGATTTACCACTTTGGCGCGCGATAAATACGAAATAAAAGAAGGCTTTATGGGCCTGGTTTTTATACACGGAGAAAAAAAGGAAGTAATACCCATAGTAAAATCCATGGAAGGCATGGAATATGACATTACGTCAACCATAAAAAAATTAGTTGCCCCGGAACTTAAAACCATCGGTTTTACTGCCGGCCACAGCGAAGCTAATGAAACCGACAGCGAAGTAGAAGCTTATCTGAAATCCCAGTATAACGTAAAATATATTGATACCACAAAAGAAAAGGAAATCCCGAAAGATGTTTCATCACTGCTTATTGTGTCTCCAAAAAAGGAATTCACGGCAAAAGAAGTATTCATGCTTGACCAGTATCTGCTCAAAGGAAAACCTATTGCCTTTTTAACAGAAAAATATGTTGCTAATATGCAGTCATTCTACGCTTCACAGGTAATCAATGGGCTTGACGGCTTTCTGGAATATTACGGCATAAAAATAAAACCTGCATTAGTTCTGGATACCCAATGCCAGAAAATAGCAGTCCGCTCTGTGCAGGGAATGTTTATTATGCAAAACGTTGTAGAATACCAGTTTTTACCCATAGCAACGGACATTGATAGAACCAACCCTATTACAAAAAGCATGGACTCTCTGACTTTTGCCTTTATAAGCCCCATAGAAATAACACAAAAAGATAACTTTGAAATAAAACCTTTTGTTAAATCTTCCAGAGACAGTTGGTGCACTGAAAAAGTATTTTCTATAAACCCATTTATGCAGACTAAAAGAACAAAAAGCGATATTCAGGGGCCGTTTACTTTGGCAGTTACCGTACTGCCGAAACCAGGCAAAAAATATATAAGTTATTTTTCTGATAAAACACCCGTTGAACTTGCCAAATTAGCCGGCAATGTACAGATACAAAAAGAATCTTCTGATTTAGGCAGAATGCTGGTACTTCCTAACTCAGGTTTTATAAAAGATAACCCGGTTTTGTTTTTAAATATAGTTGACTGGGTCAGCCAGGATGAAGCGCTTATTTCCATAAGGTCCAAGGGATCGCCTTTCCGGCCATTAAAGAAAACTTCTGATTTTGTAAGAATACTTGTGAAATATTTGGCAATTTTCCTTATGCCTGTACTGGTTATAGGTTACGGCATTTACCGCTGGAAAGCGCGTAACACAATAAAAAAGAATTTGAAATCCCTGTATGCGTAAAAACATCCCCTTCCTTATTATAACGCTTGTTGCATGCCTGTTTGTTTTAGGCATAATTAAGCTATCCGAAAAAATAAAACCTTTATTTAAACCGGCCTTGAATGTAAAAATAGAAAATATTGTTTCGTTTGAAATTTCATCCGCGCAGGGCTGGTACTCTTTTAAAAATGAAACAGGAGTATGGAATGTAGCGCAGGTAACCAAACCTGATACAGCGCCTGTTTATTATCCGGCACAAAAGGCCGCAACAGATCTTTTAGAAAGACTGCGAAAAGCGTCTTTAACAGATATAATTTCTGAAAACACCGGCAGATATACTGAGTTTGAACTTAACGAATCAAGCGCAATAAAAGTAAGTATAGTAAACTCAAAGAAAAAGAAAAAAGTATTTTATATAGGCAAAAACGGGTATGATTTTGAACATTTTTACTTCCGGTTTGAAAACAAACCGCAAGTCTGGCTGATAAAGGGTATTACAAAATGGGCTTTTGAAGGAGACTTAACTTTCTGGAGAGATAAAACCCTGACAGCTTTTAATAAAGACAGTTTAACGCAAATAAAACTAACCAATTACACAAAAAAACCGAAAGAAATAATATTATTTTCAAAAACATCCGATTATTGGCTGATTAATGATAACGAAAAAGAAATACCAGCGCAGAATTCGGCTAATTTAAACCAACTGCTTGCCAATTTTTCTTCTTTAGAAGCGGATGGTTTTGCCAAGCCGGATGAAAAAATGAAATCCGTTGCTTATGAGCTGGAGCTAAAAACAAAGGACACCTCAAAAATCATTTCTTTTTCCCCTGCTGTAAATAACACGCACCTTGCCAGGGTAAAAGACAACCCTACGCTTTTCAAAGTATCCGGCTACAAACTTACCGATTTTAAGAAATCCAAATCAGAGTTTAGTAAACAATAAACATGGTTTATAGGTTGATAAGAAAATCTTATCACTGCTGTCCAAATTAGCCGGTTCTCGACTTCGCTCGAACACTAAGAAACATTATTCTTCGAGTGAACGCAGTGAATCGAGAAGTTAAAACTTATATTTGAAAAACGCTTTGAAAAACACAACTCCGGCAAATCCTATTGGACAAGCCGTTATAAGAATTGGAAACTAATATATAAAAAGAATATCCAACCAAAACGGAAGCATTGAAAAGAGAGAGATACCTCAAAAACTTAAAGGGCGGTAATGAATTTAAAAAAATTGTCAGAATTTTTTAGTTTTTAAAGCATTTTAAATGATTTTTCTTGACTTAAATGGTTAAATGTGATATCCTATGTCCGCGGGGTAGAGCAGTCCGGCAGCTCGTCAGGCTCATAACCTGGAGGCCGTTGGTTCAAATCCAACCCCCGCAATGAAAATACGAAAAGCCACATGAAAATGTGGCTTTTTTATTTTCATAAAGAAGGATTTGAAGCCGACCTGAGCGCTGCCTGGAATGGCAGATAAAGCGAAGGCGGCTGGGTGTACACTGTGATGAATAAATCACAGTATTTTGTACACGCCAGCGAGTCGGTGAGCTGGCAGGCCCGCAGGGACGGTGGAGGAGCAAAGCGACGGGGGAGAAAAAATCTTTAGCGGAGCGTAATCCTCCGAAGCTTCATGCGTAGGATGGACAACCCCCGCAATGGATTCGACTCGTTTCACGATTTGTTGGCAAAATACGCCAAAGCGCTCACCATAAATGAATTGTAAAAGCGCTGAAACGATTTACATATAGGAGAATCCACCCTGAGCGAAGTGTTTAGTCTTTCGCTCACCACAAGTCGAAGGGGTGAAGAAAGAAGAAGCTAATAAAAAAACCGCAATCATATGCGGTTTTTTTTATTTTCAAGCTATTTACCAGTTGTTTTAAGAAACCTTTTTAATATACCACTCCTACTATATACCAGTAATATCCGGGAGAAGGGGTTGTTTTTTTAGCTACCCCTCCAACATTCACAAAAAAACCGCTGCCGTATTTATTAACATCCAGGCAATAATAGGATATGCTGGTGTAGTTTGCTTCAAGGTATGCGGAATATGGTATGGTCTTCTGCCAGACAGCGGTACCAGCAGAATTATATTTGATAACTGAATTGTTTGAACCAAAAACATAAATATTGTTTGAAGCATCAACGGCTATGTCACCACCGCCTACCAAAGCACCTGTTTTCTGCCATACAACGCCGCCGTTTGTGTCATATTTAATTATAATATTTTCTGAACCCGTTACCCCCACAACATAAATATTGCCGGAGCTGTCTACTGCCAGGCTGTTGCCTAACCCGGCAAATTGTTTAGCCCACACCAGGTTTCCTGAAGAATTGTATTTGCATGTAATACATTTTGTAATACCGGTAGAAGTATTTGTAGCTATACCCGTTACATAAACATTGCCGGAGTTATCAACGCCTATATCTGTTGCCATACAGTCATATCCGGAGGTAGTAGAATAAATTACCATCCAGATACTGGTTCCATTCTGGCTGCTTTTTAAAATAACATAAGACCCGTCGCCGGTACCCAGCGCGCTTCTGCCGGCTACATAACTATTAAAGTTTTTATCAACCGCTATTTTCATACCCATATCAGACCTTCCGCCACCGGTATTGTAGTACTGGCTCCAGAGCAGGTCTCCAAAAGTAGAATATTTTACTATAAATATGTCTATTGAACCGCCGTTTGTGCGATAACCGGTAACATAAATTTTGCTCAGAGAGTCTGTGTCTATGCCCATACCGCATTCGTAAATAGCATTTGATGCCACAAAATCCCGGCTCCAGACCCTGCTGGATAAAATAAGATTGTATTTTGTATTTAGGGCATTCATTTCAAAAGTATTGCCTGACAGATAAGAGTAAAAACCTGTTGCACAGATCCATTCCCTGGTATCAACCGCAATATCATATAAGCAGGCATCCGTGCTGGCATATCCGTTTGTGACTAAATAAAAATAATCAAAAGCTAAAGGATTAGGAGACCCGTTTACCACGCTGCCTATGACTGATTCACCTATGATATTTACTGCGGTTATTGAAATATAGTAAGTTACACCGTAAGTTAAACCTGAAAAATTGTACGGGCTTGTAACACCGGTAATTACTGTAGAATTAGTTTTAGTTACTCCGGAAAATGTTGTGTAATAAAGCACGTAGGATGTTGCATCGTCAACGGAGGTCCAGCTGATGGTCAGCTTGCCGTTGCCCACTGACACTGTAGTGCCCGTGGGAGCCGTGGGGACAGTTTCTTCCTCATCTTCTCCGTCATCACTGCCGCCGCCAACTTTTGTCATTACAATAGCATTTGCGTCTGTTTCAATACCGCCGTCCCAATATACACACCAGGCAGCCGGTATAACATTTGTAATACTGCCTACTAATTTTCCGTCAACCAAATTAAAAGTCCATCTGGTATTATCCGTAGGGTTTTTAGCCGTAGTTCCTGTGACCCCTTCATGAGTATAAAACGTTATAGTGTTACCGTCAATAGTACCGTTATAATAAATTAAGGGCAAAGAAAGATCTGAAGGCCAGTCCCCAAAACCTGAGTTATATAAAGCGGTCCAGGTAAGAGGGTCTGCTGTTGGATTGTTTTCCAGTCCGGTTGAAGGCGCATCATTGCCATTATGCAGGTCATATTCCTGCGGCCCTATAAGATATCTCCATGATTTCTGAGCGTCATAAATTTTTACTCTTGCGGCATTTCCTGTGCGTTCAATTACAAATTTAAATAATTTCTGTTCTTCTTTCCATCTTTGCCTGCCCAATGAATGCGGGTCATAATCCCCGTTTTCATCAATATCCATAATATAGTCATTATCAAAGGAATAAATAGTGGCAGTGCTTTGGAATACCCAGGTACCTGCAATCGGGTCCGAATTGGCGGCAGATGACGCAGTAGTATCAACTATTTTGCCCTGTTTTACCGCTTCTTCTACGGTTTTCTGCACGCCCTGTGCGGTACCAAAACCCACGAACCAGGCATGAGCGCCTGTTGCGGAAAGTAACATCACAATAAAAACTAATAATATTTTTTTCATGGCTTTTCCTTACATTTCACACGTAAAATCTATAGTACACGAGCGTGCTGGTCAAAGTATTCATTCTTACATTCGCTCAGCAAGCTGAGGCCACTACAATGTTTTTTAATATTCGGCCTTATTCGCTGTCATTCGGCTTTTATTTGGCCATTTAGAACAAGTATACGTTCAACCCTGTATTAAAAATAAGGCCGTAATCACTAAACCCGTTATTTACAAAATTTTTCTGCCATACAGAAACATAATATAGCCCGCCGTCAAAATATAATGCCAGACTGCCGAATTTTTTCTGTACCCCAAAAAACGCACCGCCTTCCACGCCGGCGGCAAACCTGGAATCTGAAGTACCTAATTCAAAACCCGAATACAGCGTTTGCCCGGAATAAATACGCAAAGCGGTAACTTTTGTATCACCGGAAATCTGATATTTTAATTCAACGCCTTTTATTCTTATGTTTGCACCGGTATAATTTAAACCAAAACAAAAGATTTTATCATCATCTGAACCACTGGAATCATAAGACGCTTCTTCTTTTACAATGGGTGCAGTTTTAACAGGTGTCTGTCTAACTGGCACGGGCCGTACAACCGGCGCGGGCTGTACGACCGGGGCGGGTTGTGCAACCGGTACGCTCTGTACAATTTTTGATCCGCAACTAATGCAAAATTTTGCTGTACCCTGGTTTTTTTCGCCGCATTGTGTACAGAATATTACAGCGGGCGCAGCGGGTGCAACGGCTGAAGGCTATGGCTTAGCGATTGGAGTTTCCTGAATGGGTGCGGTTTGTGTTTTTTTGGGTTTTTCCGGTTCGGGTTTCTTAAAAAAGGATTGGGTATATGCGTTTACTGTAAAAATGGTTACTAAAAGAAAGGTTAGGGTTGCTATTTTGCGGTTCATTCCTGCTTCCGGAGCCTTTTTTTACGGCGTGTAGTAATTATCTACCTTAATTATAGCCCTTGTACCTCATAAAGTCAACCGTAATTCTTTGCTTTATTTTAGAACAGCCGGTGTTAACAATAGGCGCACACTGTTAAATAACACTTGACATTTGTCTTTTCATAGGTTATAATATGTTTAGGAGAAAGTTATGAATTTATTAGGAATTAACATTAAGCGTTACCGCGAAACAAAAAGCATAACACTGAGAACCCTTGCAAAAAGCCTGGATATCAGCCCGAGCTTTTTATCTCAAATTGAAACCGGAAAGGCGGTTCCTTCTTTAGATACACTTAAAAAAATATCAGACTCCCTTTCTACAACAATCGGCAACCTTATAGGTGAGGACCAGAAAGAAAATGCCTCACCTTTGCTTCGCCTTGAAGACAGAAAAAGTATAAATAAAATCAGTTCTGGCATGGATATGTATCTTTTGACGTCTCCTGACCAAAACAAACAAATGGAACCCCTGCTATTTAAAATGAATGAAAAAGCATCATCCGGCAAAACCCTTTACAGGCACTTTGGCCAGGAATTTGTACTGGTTATAAAAGGTTCTCTGGAAATATCGCTTAATAATACTGTCTATGCCTTAAAAAAAGGTGACAGTTTATATTTTAATTCAAATACACCACACTCATTTAAAAATACTGAAAAAGGCGAAACGGAAGCCATTTGGGTTGTAACTCCGCCGACTTTTTAATTTTTTTTGTTCTCTGTGTTTACATATACAATACAGTGTTTACAAATACAGCACACGGGAGGTGCGCAATGAAAGAACTGATAGCCGGGAGGCTGGAAGGGCTGCAACCGCAGATGAAAGGTTTTGCAAAAAAACTGGAGGAGCTTTCAACTACAAACAGAAAGCTTGCGGATTTTAATGATGTTGTTGTTGAAGAAATGAAACAGCTGGATTTTGATGAGTTCCGGCAGGATAAGTTTGATAATACTATGGGGATAATCAAAGGGTACAGGCAGGAAAAAGATATCGCCATAATATTCCATACAAACTACACCCAAAAAGACTCAACGCAAAGCAGCTGCAGTTATCAGCCGGGTGTTATTACCGCTCTTTACTCAGCGGCACTGCTAAAAAGAACCCTGCTTCCTTTGTACGGCGATATTATTGTATGCGGAGTGCCCAGATCTAACAGCTGTGAATTCGGTATAAAGTACTTATTTAATTCATTTCTCGCCAAAAGGGCAAAAAGGCTTAAGGGCATTATTCTCTGCGAGCCTACAGACATGAATGTGTATCTTGGGCATAAAGGCAGAATGGAGTATGAAATTTCAGTCAGGCTGAAACTGACCAATAATTTTTTATCCAGCACGGGAGTAAATATGCTGGGCACCATGTTCCCGCTTATACATGAACTGGAAAATGTTTCAAACAATATGCCTTCAAACTGTACGCTGGGTAAATCATCGCTTAGAATAAAAGATGTCCGGTTTACCGGCACTCAGCCTAATACAGAAGAAAATGAGTTTAAAATTATTGTTGACAGGGCCTATATACCTGAGGAACAGCAGGAAAATATTCTGGAACGCGCAAAACTTATTGCAGAATCCGTTTATAATAAGGAAACCGCGGTAAATGTTCAAACTATGGTAGCAAGCGAAAAAATAAAAACAGGTTCAGGCATTAAACTTGTTTCAAAAAAAGAAACCAAACCCTGGACTATGGCCGCCAACCATCCCTTTGTGCTTGAATCCATGCAGGCGCTTACAGATAACGGGTTTAAAACGGATGTTGGTTACTGGAAAAAAACTTTTACGGAAGGTTCGTATACCTTTGCCGAATTAGGTATTCCTACCTTAGGTTTTGGCCCCGGCCGGGAAGATATGGCTGATGATTTTACAAAAGAAAAAACAGGCAGTTTAATAAAAAATGCCGTACATGCGCAAACCATGATGATACACAGAAATATAGGAATGCCTGTTTTAGGATGGAACTCCGATGAATTATGAACTTAACGTTTTAGTAATTAATTGCGGCAGTTCATCGCTTAAATTCCGGATAATACACATGCCTTCGGAAACAGAGCTGATTTCCGGCGAAGCTGTAAGAGTGGGCATAAAAACCAATCTACCTTCTTCTATTAACTACAGCATAAAAGGCAAAAATAAAACCATGCAGGTACCCATGCCTGATCATTCAGCCGCTTTCCAGGAAGTAACAAAACTGTTAAAACATGTTGAAAAAATTGGGTTTGACTGCATAGCTCACAGATATGTTCATCCGGGAAATTATTTTCATAAAACTATAAAAGTTGATGGGCACATAATAGAAAAACTTAAAAACACCCTGTGCCTGGCGCCGATACACAATACCGTATCTTTAAGACTTATAGAAACCTGCGCCAGGGAATGCCCCGGCATAAACCAGTATGCAGTTTTTGACACGGTATTTCACAAAACCATTCCTGACGAAGCTGCTTCTTACGCGCTTCCGGCAAATTTGGTAAATAAATATCACTTTAGAAAAACAGGCTTTCACGGTATTTCCCATAGATACATTATGGAAGAAACCTTCAAACATTTTGCCGGCGCCCGGGACTCTTTGAAAATTATAAGCTGCCATCTTGGCAGCGGAGGTTCAAGTTTATGCGCCATAGAAAACGGCAAATCCATTAACAACTCTATGGGGTTCAGTCCGCTTGAAGGGCTGATGATGAATACCCGTTCAGGTGATATTGATATAGGCATACTGCTTTCTATTATGTCGCTAAATAATATATCGGCAGGCGAAGTAGAAAACATGCTGAATTTCAAAAGCGGCATTCTGGGTGTTTTTACCGAATCATCGGACATGAGAGATATTGTGAAAAGATACCGTGATGATGCTAAAGCCAGAATGGTATTTGAAATGTATGTAAGACGCGTAAGAAAGTATATCGGCTACTACAATCTTCTGCTAAAGAATACGGATGTGCTTGTTTTTACGGACACTCTGGGTATTGAAGTGCCCCTTATCAGAAAAAAAGCCTGTGAAGGGCTGGAATGTTTCGGCATTATGCTTGATTCGAAAAAAAACGTACAGCCGCAAAGAGGTTTAGCTGATTTATCTGACAGTAAATCTAAAGTTAAAATACTGGCCATCCCGACAAATGAAGAAATTATGATAGCCAGAGAAACTTATAAGGAATTCCCCAATGATACTCATTATAAACCCGCAAATTAAAAAAACAGTTATTACTGCTTTTAAGCCGTCCGCAGAAAAAAGCATTTCTTTTGACCTGAATACCACGGTGCCTTATGCGCAGCAGCGGGCACAACTAAAAAAAATAGCCGCTAAGCTTACTGCAAAAACAAAACTAAAAGCTATTGCTTTCAGGCTGCATTATGCCGGAAAAGAGTTTGAAAAACCTGTATTTATCAGCAAATCAGTAATTGAGAAATTTGCGGCGGGCGTTTTTGCTTTTCCTCTTTATATGCCCCAGGTAATAAACTCTATTGAGCTTTTTATGTCAGAAATACAAAATGTGCCCTGCCTGGCATTTTTTGAAACCTCGTTTTTTTCCGGCTTGCCGGAAAACGAAAAATCATACCCGATAGGAAAACATTATTTCAACTCAACGGGTATAGAAAAACGCGGCTATCACGGTATCTGGCACGAAGAAAATGCGGGAATGTTCGGCAAAAATGAAAAGATTATTTCCGTAGTGCTGGATAAACAAACCACGGTCTGTTCCATACAAGGCAGAAAACCTATGGCTGTCAGTCTGGGCTATACGCCGCTTGAAGGTATAATGTCTTTAAAAAGCTGCGGTGACATAGACCCCGGGATTGCCGTTTACCTGATGAAGGAACAGGGCTATTCGGTTTATAAAATTGACGATATTTTAAAAAACGAAAGCGGCTTTTATGGCATGACCGGCAATAACATGCCTATAGCGGAACTCATACAGCTTTACGGCAGGGATGATTCCGTAAAATTGGCTTTTGATGTGTATAAAAACCAGATTCTTAAATATATTGGTGACGCTATAGCTGTTTTACACGGCTTTGACAGAATTATATTTGCCGGAGGAAATGTTAAACCGCTTTCAAGGATAATTTACAGAATTATGAAGGATATATCGTTCTTAGGTTTAAGTATAGGCAGGCTGCCCTGGGAATATAAAACAAAATTAATAAAAATCGCTTCCGGTGATTCCTTGAAAAGCGCTTACATTAATTCTCAAAGCACTGAAGAAATATTGTTTAAAAAAACAAAAATAATATTATCCCGGAAGGGTTAGTTTATTTTCAGGGCGTCGTTTTCCAGCGAAAGGGCGGATACGTTTATATCAAAAGCATTATCCCAGGAAGTTTTTAAACCGTAAACCTTTGAAAACTGGTTTTCATACAAGTAATTCGGTATGGTAAGAACCCGTGCAAGGGTTATATACTCCACATCCATTTTTAGTACCGCATCCTGCTGGTTATATTTCATTTTAACAGCAAGCCCCAGGGGTACCCCTTTTATTTTACCGCTAAATATCAGTTTCCCGTTTGTAAAAGTAAGTTCCTCTACTGCTACTTCCTTATTATTAGCCCTTATAAGATTTCTTATCTCTATACCCTGTATTTCAAGCACGGGTTTTAAACTGCCTATATGTATAAACAACAGCTGATCCTTTTCAAGCAAGGCCGGCATATTGATAATTACATCTGCTAATTTGATTGAAAGGTTTTTTATGGGCAGGTTTTGCAATATGATATTTTTTCCGGTTATTGTTACAGATTTGAAAATGCCTTTTTTTGTTTCTGTTTCTGAAATTGGTTTTATTTCTACTGACAAGTCCCCTTTCAAGCCTAACTTTTCAAGCTCGCTTTTAATTTTGCCGGTAATCAAAGCTGTACTGCAGGGCTTATTGGCATAAATGCCCGGCTGTAATTTATAGATAAATGCGGTCGTGCCGTCTGGCAGGGGCGTTGAAAGTATTTGTTTGAAATTCCCTGCAATATAACCAGCCTTGTTTTCAAATTCCTCCACTACTTTAAGCTGCTCCGGATAATTTACCAGCCCTTTTTCACCAGTTTTATATATGATGAAATCTGTCAGCTCAGTAAAGCGTCCTTCAAAACTGTAAAAATATACTTTTGTGTTTTCCGGCAATTTTTCTTTAACATAAAAAGAAAATGCACCTTTATGAAAATAGGCGTCATTGGCAAGCAGGACCGTTCTGGAATAACCGCGGGATTTATCCGTGTTTGCAATTATGGTATTTATGCATTCCTGTATTTTCCAGTTATCCCCTGCTGCTGAATAAATGGGTTGGGTAGGTATGTAATATTGAAGACTGTGCTGGAATTTAAAAGGGAAAAAAGCATTTGTAAAAAAACAAACTGCAGAAATTAGTGTAATTAGCGCGGTAATAATAGTACGCGTATTTTTATTATTTATATAAACAATCCAGTGAACTGCAAGCAGAGTCATAAGCATTATAAGCGGATAATTATATCTGCCGTCTTTGTTGCTGAGAAATGTAAGCACTATAATACCGGGCAAAATCCAGATTAATACTCTGACATTATTTTTGTGCCTTTTATAAATTAAAAAAATAAACCCGGTAATAAGCGTGATATAATGAAAGAATGAAAACTGTACTCCCAGCATTTTTATATAGTAGGTCAGGGCAGAAAATGTAAACAAATCCGGGTCTTTTTCCACTTCTATGGCATGGCTTAATGTCCACAAAAATTTTGTAGCAAGTTTGAAAACGTGCCTTAAATACCACGGGCCGAATATCAGCCAGGCCATGAGTGCCATAATAATAAAGTTAAACAACGGCGCATATTGTTCATCACTGGCTGTTTTGCTTAATAACAGAATTATCAGCAGAAAAAGGAAAGCAATATAAGTAACGGAATACATGCCTATAATAAAAGGAAACATAAAAACCAGAAATAGGCAACACAGAATGCTTAAAACAGCAATCTGGAAAAACTTTCTTTTCTTTTCAGGTGTTAAATCAGTAAACAGTTCTTTAAAAATAATAAACAGGTAGTACAATAAGGCCGGGGTCATAAAAAAAGCATAAGTCCACTTTACCAGAGCGCCTATGCCAAACAACAAGCCCAGTATTACCGAATACTTTCTATTTTTAAAGTTATCACTTTTGAGGTAAATGTAAATACTGAAAGTTAGTATGCCTGCTAAAGTAATTTCTATCAGGCAGGTATAAAGACAAAACAGCCAGAAAGGTGTGCTGGTAGCTACTACCGCCGCCAGTAAACCGGCTTCTTCGCTGTAAAGCATTTTGCCTATCTGCCAGATACTATAAATTGATAAAAACAGGAAGAAAAGATTTATAAAAATGAAGTTATGGGCCCCAAATCCGAAGATTAAATGAAAGGGAACCATCAGTAAATGGTAAACCGGAGGATAATAAGTGGAAATGTCTAAAATTCTTTTAAGAATATCTGTTGACGGGTGTGTGATTATCTGCAGGTAATCGTAACTTAAAGAAAGGTGGTACTCCTGGTCATAGGACGGCGGGCGCGTATCAATTTTCATCCAGACAAACGAAGCAATTGTATGAAAAAGAAATAATATCAGAATTATGTGTTTACCGCTGAACTTTGTTTTCATTGCTGGTTTTATTCTATATTTTATCCACTTTTTTGTCAATAAACCGCCAATTCCATTATTTGAGAAAAACCATTCTAATTGCTATAATTAAAAAACCAAAAATAAATTTTCACAGGAGGCTGTAATGGCAAATCAAAACAAACCCTTGGATGTTACTATAGTAGGCGGAGGCATGATAACCAATGACCTTATCCTGCCGTCGGTATACCACATGCAGAGGCTGGGCACGGTAAATCACATAAATGTCTGTGCGCTTAATAACCTGCCTTTAAAAGCACTTAAAGAAAATAAAGAAATTTTAGACGCTTTCCCCGGCCAGGATTTTTCTGCATACCCGGCTCTTTCTGAAGACCCGAAAAAGAATTCCCCGGCGTTGTATAAGGAAGTTCTGGCAAAAATGGCTCCCCGACAGGCTGTAATAGTAGCTATGCCGGACCAGTTTCATTATGAAGTAGTTATGGAAGCTTTGAAAAACAACCAGCATGTGCTTTGCGTAAAACCTCTGGTTTTAAAATATGAACAAACAGTAGAAATTGAAAAACTGGCGCAGGAGAAAGGGCTTTTTGTAGGTGTTGAATACCATAAACGCTTTGACCGCCGGGCTTTAATAGCAAAGCGCGCCTATAAGCTGGGCCATTTCGGTGATTTTGTAATAGGTGAAGCAAAGATGATTGAACCTTACTACTACCGCAGTTCAAATTTTCAGAACTGGTTTACCTGCGAAAATACAGACCCGTTTGTGTATGTAGGCTGTCATTATGTTGACCTGGTATATTTTATAACAGGCCTTAAACCCGTTGAAGTAACGGTATCCGGCGTAAAAGGCAAGTTCCCAAACGGCAATGAAGGTTATATGTGGGCCAATGGAAGGGTGCGGTTTGAAAACGGCGCTTTGTTAAATGTGACGGACGGCCTGGGTTACCCGGATGATGCCGCCGGAAGCAACGAGCAGTGCCTGTCAATGTTTTTTGAAGGAAAAAATAAATCAGGATTGATAAAACATGATGACCAGTTCCGCGGGGTAAGCCACAGTTATTTAGACGGTATTGGTTCTTCCGGGTCTTTTTTTAATTTTATTAACCCGGATTTTTACAGGCTGGTCCTCTGGGAAGGCAAAGGCTATAAACCCATCGGTTACGGGTATGATTCTGTGGCCGCTACTATAAATACTGCGCATAGAATTGAAAATGAAGTAGCCGGTATGCCGGAAGATAAGGCGCTTAAAGCCAGGCAGGCTATTATAAAGGAAGTAGATGAGAAAGGGCTTATTGCCACGCCGGCAAACAGTTTTATAAATGAGCTGGTAGTGGAAGCGGCTAGGATGTCTATACTTAAAGACGGGATGCCCGCTAAGATAACCTACGGCGCAAAACCCAAAGTAGAACTGAGAGCGTAAATTCAATAGTTAATAAGGTTTTTAATTATTGAAACAGTTTTCACGCTCTTTTTGATATTTTCCCTTAACGGTCGTTGAAAGAAAATGAGATTTTCAAAACTCCGTTCCCGCTTTAGCGGGAGCGTCAAACAGTTGAAAATCTATTTCATTTTCTTTCAACTAAAACATCACATGTCGCTAAAAACTGTTTCAACATTATTTTAAATATTATTAACAAATTGAATTTTAATAGGGAGAAAAGGTGATTACGGGCAGTTACAATACTCGTGCCTGCTGAAACACGATTGGAAGTGTAGCAGGCCAGTATCGCTTTGTCAAATGGTAAAAGGAGAAAAAGTGAAAAAAACGTTTTCGGAAGATAATAAAGGAATTTTTATGAATAGCACCCTGGTAAGCAGGGTGGCTAAAAACAAAACGGAAGAGATAAGGATATCGGTTTTAAAAAATAATAAGATTGACCTGCGTATTTACTTTAATTTTCCCAATGAGCCGGAACCCAAACCTACCAAAAAAGGCCTGTGGCTTTCTTTTAAGTATATGCCAAAAGTTATAACGGCCCTGGAAAAATTAATTAAAAACCCTAAGGAAGCGCTGGATGTGGAGCTGGATACTACTGAAAAGGAACAGATAAAGATTTATAATCTTGAATATAACGGCAAAATGTTTACACATATCCGCTCTTTCTACCAGAAAGACGGGGCTTTTGCCCCGGGAAAAGGCGTGTCTTTTTCTGAAAATGCTTTTCCCGCGCTGTTAGAGGGTTTAAAAAAAGCCTGCGAACTTAACGGAAAGGTATAACCCGCAAAGGACTGCTTACCCTTGCTGCTTTTTACCTCTTTATTGCCGGCGCTACGTGTACTCTGCTATTTTTTATCTGCTTGTTGTTAAGCCCCGATATAATTTTTGCCGCATTTTCTATTGGCACTTCAAAAAACGAAAATTTATCATGTATGCTTATTCTCTGAATTAAATGCCCCTGAATACCCGTTTCATTTCTTATGGCATCCACTAAATCTCTGGGGCCGATGTTCTGCAGTTTGCCCAGTGTGATAAACAGCCTGGCTTTGCCTTCCGGCGCGCCGGTGTTGCGTAAATCGTCCATATCAAAATCTTCACCGCCGGCAGATTCTTCCTTGTTTTTTACACCCACTACCGTTATTTTTAGTAACGCCGCCGCCACATCAATGGCTGTCAGCTCATCTTTTAATATATTTTCAATCTGCAATACATATTTATTCAGGTTGCCGTCAGAAATAACTTTCTTTATGCGTTCCATTAAAATATTGCTTCTTATGCCTTCCACGTCATCGGTAGACGGCACTCTCTGGCGCTGTATTTTTACTTTTGAATATCTCTGTATATCTTTGAGTTTTCCGTATTCGCTTCCTGAAACAAAGGTAAATGCTTTCCCCGGTTTTCCCGCGCGGCCGGTACGGCCAATTCTATGCACATAATATTCTTCATTCTGCGGAACGTCGTAGTTAAACACCGCTTCAATATCATCCACGTCTATTCCGCGGGCCGCCACGTCTGTAGCTACCAGAATTTCTATAGACCCTCTTCTAAACTTGGACATTATGCGGTCTCTCTGCACCTGTTTCATGTCACCGTGCAGTTTTTCCGCCAGGTAGCCGCGCGCCTGGAGGTGGTCTACCAGCTCATCAACTTTATTTTTTGTATTACAGAAAACCAGCGCCAGTTTAATATTATAAAAATCCAGTATTCTTGAAAGCGCTTCCAGTTTTGAGGCTTCGTTTACTTCACAGTAATTCTGTTCAGTGTTGGGCACGGTAAGTATTTCGTGCACTACTTTTATCATCTGCGGTTTTTTCTGGTATTTTGCTGTAAGCGTTAAAAACTGTTTAGGCATTGTAGCAGAGAAAAACATAGTCTGCTTTTCTTTGGGCATGCCTTTTAATATAAGCTCTATGTCTTCAATAAAACCCATATCCAGCATTTCATCGGCTTCATCAAGCACTACCATATTTACGGACTGCACCTTCAGGGTTTTGCGCTGAAGATGGTCTATCACTCTGCCGGGTGTTCCTATAATAATCTGCGCGCCGTAATTAAGCGCGTGAATCTGCCTGTCTATTGGCTGCCCTCCATAAACCGGCACCACGTGCAGGCCTCTTTTATATTTTGAAAGTTTTTTAAACTCTTCCGCCACCTGAATAGCAAGCTCTCTGGTAGGGCAGAGAATAACTGCCTGTAAATCTTTTGATTTTACGTTTATTCTTTCCAATATCGGTATGCCAAAAGCCAATGTTTTTCCTGTGCCGGTCTGCGCCTGCCCGCAAATATCTTTTCCCTCAAGTAATACCGGGATAGCCTGCGACTGTATGGGAGTGGCTTCTTCAAAACCCATATCAGTAATGGCCTTGCTTAATTCTTGCGACAACTTCAATTCTGAAAACTTTAAATTCTGCATTTTCTCTCTCCTCTCATAAGTGGTGAAAAATACGCTACTCGCAGCATCTTTTCTCCCTTTTAAGTGTTTGTCCGAAGGACATGTGTTGCCTGCTATCCTTCCAATCGGATATCAACAGGCACGAATTAGGTCGCTGACATTTACTCCGACGGTTTGAATTATTTATTGTATTTGAAATAATCCAGTCAGTGGGTTATAAGTGGTGAAAGATACGTTACCCCGATTTTTCCTTTTACTAACGGTCATCGGGATACTGTTATGTTAATGTCAAGCACAAATGCAAATTAAGCAAAATTCTTTGCCATTCAAAAAGCAAACACTAAAAAGGCAACTTACTGTTATTCGTGGCTTAACTCACACTGTTTTGAAAATACGTTGC
>Ga0208977_1000458_pt1 | contig 32537 bp, 26 predicted proteins | sample RifOxyA2_FD_184030 | JGI IMG/M metagenome (GOLD analysis project Ga0208977, IMG submission 184030) | Groundwater microbial communities from Rifle, Colorado - Rifle Oxygen_injection A2 (SPAdes) | ecosystem: Environmental > Aquatic > Deep subsurface > Groundwater | place: Rifle, Colorado, United...
CCCACGGTTCCGGCGCCTCTTGTCAATTCGGCAACTTACACAGGGTTTACAGGCGCCGATGGAAATGCGACATTCAATATACCGATACCTGTTACGAGCCATGACACCCACGCCGGATATTATGTTAAAAAAATATCAAAAACCGATTATTTTTCCATAATGCCGGACCACGATATTACTTTGGATAAAAATTCCGTATTAACGGTAAACTTTAATCTTGTAGCAAAAAAATACGGTAATTATACCGTAAACGTAAAGGACACCAGCTCCAATTCACTACAATATACCCACGTAGAACTTCTTGACTTTGAGACGAACCAGGTTTTACGCATAGGCAGCAATGATGAAAATTTCGCCAGGGGCAGCACAGACATAAACGGAATAATAACATTTAATAACATTGCAGTAAATTCGACATCCGACCCCAATGCCACAGAACGTAAGATCAAGCTGAATATTCAAATACTCGGCTACCAGCGAATTCTGGCGAAACAGGAATCAAGCGCCATTGGTAGTAATACCAGGGTTGCAACCGCGGACCAGACAGTATCTGTAACAAAAAATTTGGATTCAAACACATGGAAAGGAACGTTCGGAACAGCTATCTTAGACGAGGAACAGAGTTTAAACGCCACCGATGGTATAGACATATCGTTGGCAAGGGGAGCAACCACACAATTAAGCATCTGGATGAATTATAAAGGACACGGTATAAATCCCTCTGACTTTAATCTACCCGGGCTAGGTTTCATCAAATCCAATGAAGAATGGGGAGTTGATGGCAGCGGCATTTATGGTATTTACTTTAGAGCTCTTGACTTGCCCGTTGGAAGTATAACCAATCTCTCAAGAAAAGTTACATACACTATTTCAAATGCGGAAGGCGGCTTATCGGACATTGAAACCATAGGATGTCTGAAGCCATCCTTCACAAGCGAGAAACGTGGAACATCCATTGAAACAGATGCAACGGAATACCCATACTATTGCACACCGCAAAACGCTGTGCAGGTTAACCTGACAATTACGCCTTATCTGCAATTTGACTATACGCCGCTGGCAGGGGCCGACCCGTATGGCCCGCAGACGCTTCCATTCTCCGCGACTTACACATCGCCCATCGGTAACATGCTTTTGCAAATAACAGGCGGCGATTCATTTACTACGTTTATTAACGGAGGAAGCACTATAAAAGCCGGGACAACCATATACGAGCGTGTAGCTACGAAACTGAATGGAGTGCTGCTGGACTCAACTCAATACGATGAGTCGTCCATTGCCACGGATCCCGATGGCGGGCTGGCAAGTCACAGCATTGTTACTAACCCTACCACCAGCCCCGCTAATAATGAATACTGGGTAGAGCTTACTGCGACAGAAAAACTCGGAGCCAAATTTAGCATAAAAGGAATTGCCGAGTATCCAAAAAATGTTGATCCGCCGACATACAGCACAACTTACACGAGGTCATGGACAGTTGTACCTAATATGACTGTTTCAATTGCTCCGGCGGCTACCCCTATATCCATGGGATTTTCATCATCCCAGGTATTTACAGCCACTATTTCAGGCCCCGGCATTACCACTGCCAACCTGCACTGGCAGGCCCTGGACAAAGACGGTATAGAATTGCAACCTGATAATGATATCTGCTCCATCTCTCCCACGGGCAACAGTTTGACCACAACACTTAAAACTTCGTCCAATATAGGCGGCACGGTACAGCTGCGCGCATTCCTGGCGATGAACGGATACATAGAATATTCCAACATAGTGGCGATAAACGTTACGGCTACCGGCGCCTCAACGAAATAATGATTATGAAACTGCACAAATCCCGCTGCGGCGGGTTTACCATGACTGAAGCAATTATGAGCATTGCCATAGTGGGCATACTTGCGTTGGCCATTGCAAGCTCAAAACAGTACCTGATGGAAACACAGTTGCGTTCCCAGGCGGAAAGCGAGATGCAAACCGACGCAACACGCATAATGTCAACGCTTTCCGTGGCATTTAGAAAGGCCGGTGATGGCATGCCTAATTCATCATCCAATCTTTTGCAGGTTTTCAGGGATTTGCCGAGCATATCCGGAAGCTCTTCCATAGTTTTTTTTTCGAAAGATTCCGGCACTACTGTCTCAGAGATGGACGACAACGATATTTGGACTTATTTCGGGCTTGAAAACGGGCAACTGGTTGAACGGGCGCAACACAGGAGAATAAGCGACGGGACAGATACCGTTACAGTAATAGAAGAAAAAATTATGCAGTTTAGCGGCGCCAACGAGCGCATAAAAACGCTTGAATTTAATTATTTCAATTCCGGCAATGCATCGGACGGCATACAAGAACGCATAACCGACGGGTATGCGGCAAGCACCGTACGCGTATACATGGAACTTGAAAAAGCGGATATTGTAATAAAGAAAGAATATTTCGTACTACTGGAGAACCTGCTATATGGAACAAACTTCTAACCGGTTTTGGGGCAAAGATCACGGTTTGACGCCACCGCGTGAGAGCGTTTACTTGAACTGCCGGCAGGCGCCGGGCAGGATAAAATTGGCAGGCAGCCCGGGCATAGCGCTGATTACGGTGCTGTTCATAGCATTTTTTGTGTTAAGTACATTGTTGTACCTTAGCTTTCGCGCTATTGAGAACAGCCGTTCGCTGGTTACCATGGTTAAAACCAACCAGGCAGCCTTTATCGCCGATGCCGGCGTACAGCGCGGGCTGGCGGCGCTGGAAAAGAAGTTATCCCGCCTTGAGGAACGCATAAACTTGGGAATTTTGCAAGGAGACGGGACTTACGTTCCCATTACTTATGACAATGTGGCAACATATACAAAAGCAGATCCGGCGCTGCGCACGCTCTTTTGGACAGAATGGCTCAATTACAATCCGCTCAACGCTGCCGATCCCGCCAACGCCGATCTACCCCAGTCGCTTGATTTTGTAATCGAAGATAGTAAATATGCCGTGATGAGACTCAACGAAACGTTGGGGGAAAACCGCTACGAAATTGTGGTGCGCCTTTTTGATGCAAATGCGCCTCTCAGCCTGAATCCGAGGAGTATAACGGCAAAAGTTAACGACGTTACGATGCGCTACGGTTTTGAAGTGGAATCAACACCTATAAACGCGGCAGGGGTGCGCGGTAAAACCGTAACCGTACGTTCACACACATCCATATTCTCAGACAGGGACCGGACTATAAACGTGCATTTGGCGCGCCTTCTTTCAAAGTACAACCTTTTTACCATCTACAATACCATTGACGGCGCAATTGGCGGAACGCGAATATATGACAGTGTATCATACACCGGCGATGTCTACAGCACCTACCAATTCTACTCGGAAGGCGATGCAAAGTATGACGGCAGTATGATGGTATCCAATATAGCAGCGGATCCGCCTGTGATATACTATAATCCGGACGGCACGACCATAGGCCTGACCACTGTAAAGAAAAGCGATGGCTCGGACAATTCAGTGCGAAGGGTTGATGAAAAATTTTTCCCGGACAACATAACCGCCGACAAGCAAAGAAGAGCCGCCTACTATGGAAGGCTGACCACTGCGGCGATCCCTGCACTGTCTGCTAATACGATATTTCTGGACAGAAATCATACCAATGTATTGTGCAACGACGGCAGCATAGAATCCATGGACATGACTGCATACATAACCGGAAGCGCTACAGTTGAAATCAACAATCTTGGCCCGGATTTTACAACCACTCAATACATTATAACCACGGTATCAGACACCGAAACCGTGGAACAATACGTATGGAAAATAGCCGATCCATATTTCCTTATATACGCCAATGGAGATCTGACAGTTAAAGGCGAGGTCAGCAACAAATCCAAAACAACGCTGGCAGCCACTAACACCGTCTATATCAGTGGCAGTGTAAAATATGGCGGAGGCATACCCAATGCCGATACTGTAATATCCCTTATATCCTGGAACCAAAACGTGCTGGTTAAAAAGGATGCCGCTACGGATGCTAATGAACTTACACTCCATGCCGTGGTAATGACCCCCCAGGGCGGATTCGGCGTAGAAGGTTACCTGGATATTGAAAATAACTATACAGCGTACGCCGGCCTCATCAGGCATTGCGGGTCATTCCTGCGCCACCACCCTTTGCCTACCTTAAACTCGGCTCGCACCAAAGGATGGGGTTTGGAAACAGAATTCGACACCGCGCTTGCACAGATGAAGGCGCCGCCGTTTTTTCCCGGGGAAGAACCTTACGAGCTTAAGGAACCCCAAAAGGCGAGGGTTGTGGAACTTTATCGCGCGCAATGATTGCAGAGAAGTTAAGACGGAGGTTTTTACATGAGTAGCCAGAACAACAAGAGAAGCATATTTAACGTGCTGTTTTCCGATGTGCCGGGCACGAAGGAATACGTGCTTTTATTTTTTGTCGTTATTACAGTGTTCCTGCTGGTGATAATGGTAAGCACGTTCCTGTTTATCAAGGCGGCGCAGATGGATTTTTATAATCCGATCTCACTGGGCGACAAGATTAAGCTTGCCTTTATATTCTGGGGCGCGCTTTCCGTCGTGTTATTCCTCGTAGCCTTCCGATTCATCCTCGCCATCTCCTACCGCGTGGCAGGCCCCATTAAGCGCATGGAACAACTGCTTGACGAGATTATCGCCGGCAAGGACAGGGCCATTATCTTGCGCCCCAACGACGCGCTAATCGGCGTGGCCGAGCGCATCAACAAGCTTATTTCCTTAAACAAAAACAAGTAGGAATTTTTTATTGCGGTGTGTCGCCGGATGGCGGGGTGGGAACGTTTGCTTTTTCGGCGAGTTTATTTATGGTTTCGGCAAGCGGCATCATCAGCAGGTCGTTCTTGCGAAAGCCGACTTTGACGGGCTTGTTTTCTTCAAGGGATTTCTTCATTTCGCGGGTTATGCGCATAACGGGCAGCACAAGGTTGCGCACAAGGATATATATGACTACAAAACAGACGTACGTCATAAGAAGAATGTTCGCGGACGCAAGGTAGAGGTAAGTGTAGATAAACTGTGGTATTTTATGCAGGCTGAAAGCCGGCTGCATCCCTCCGAAACTTGAGATAAAAACCTGGTTAATCGCAAACTGAACTCCCAGAAAAAGAACCGCGCAGCTTGCAATAAGCGTTACAACGATCGGCCCCAGGCTTTTAAGGAACAACCATTTAAAAATAGCCACTTCCTCGGGAAGCAGCAACACTTTTCTTCTGTTAAGTTGTTCTTTATCCATACCTGGCCTCTTTTCTTCTCGCTTACGTATCTCTTTAGCGTTTCGTCATTGCGAGCCCAAAGGGCGCGGCAATCTCGCTTTTAATCAGAAGCAACATCGAGATTGCTTCGCTCTCGCTCGCAATGACCTCAAACTGCTAAAGAGACACTCGCTTACAAATATAATTATCGCTTTTATGAGTTTAACATAACGCACTATTCGTGTCAAGGGCTAATTTGACAACGAATACATTATAAGGTAGTATACGTGTTTGACTACGCCTTCCCCTCTTAAGTTTAAGCCTGCGATTATACATAAGTTCCTTCTCCCCGGCGGGGAGAAGGGCAGGATGAGGGGGAAATCGCCGGGAGCAGAACCTTTAGCTCCCCCTCACCTTAATCCTCTCCCCGGCGGGGAGAGGAAACGAGGCACCGACGATAATCCCAGACTTATGTATAATCGCAAGTAAGTTTACGAGGGGACAGCGGGAAGATTTTAAGGAGATTTTTTGTTGAACAAAACAAGGAAGATTTTTACGCTTGTGGTGATACCAGCCCTGGTGGCCGGTATTTGGGTTGGCAAAAGGCATGGCGCTTTTTCGGCGGACGAAGCGCCTGTGGAAACTAAAGCCGTGGTTATGCCGGTAAAACCGAAATACGTGCGCGGCATTCATCTTACCGCGTGGGTGGCGGGCTCGCCAAAATCGCGCGAAACCATCGCCAAACTGCTGGATGAGACCGAGCTTAACTCGCTTGTTATAGACGTTAAAGAGTACGAGGGCGAAGTATATATACCCGGCATTGACGCCGCGGAGAAATACCGGACTTTCGTCCCTGCCATCCCGGGAATAAAAGATTATATCGCATCCTTAAAACAACGCAATATATATACGATTGCGCGGATAGTGGTGTTTAAGGATAACCTTATGGCGCGAAAGCAGCCTGCGCTTGCCGTAAAGGATGCGGGCGGCGGGCTTTGGGAAGATCGGCGCCAGATTGCATGGCTTGACCCGTACAACAAGGCGGCATGGGAGTACAATCTTGCCGTTGCCCGGCGCGCGGCGGAGCTTGGGTTTGACGAGATACAATTCGATTACATCCGCTTTCCTTCCGACGGCAACACCCGGAACTGCCGCTATAGCCAGGTGCATAATTCATCCGCCGCCGCGGTTGCGCTAAACGGTTTCCTCGAAGAAGCCTGCCGGCAGCTTGCACCAATGGGCGTAAAACTTTCGATAGACGTTTTCGGGCTTACTACTACTGTGCAACATGACATGGGCATCGGCCAGAAGATGGTGGACATGTCAAGGTGGATAGATTTCGTCAGCCCGATGGTGTACCCTTCGCACTATGCCAATGGTGAATACGGAATTGAAAACCCGGACTCGCAGCCTTATCGCACGGTGTTCATGAGTATGTCGGGCGCGCGCAAGCGCATGGGCGAGGCCGCGTCAAAACTGCGGCCATGGCTGCAGGATTTCTCGCTGGGACACCGTTACGGCGCACGGGAAGTTCAGGCGCAGATACAGGCATTATACGACAACGATATAGGCGAATGGCTGCTGTGGAACCCCCGCTGCGTTTACACCAAAGGCGCGCTGAAGCCCGAAAGTTTCGCCGATACCTACGAGAAAACAAAAAGAGCGGAACCTGAATCTGAACAGGCGCCCGCTCTTACCAACGCTACAACTTCGCAACAATAACTTTTATTTAGTTTGAGGTCATTGCGAGCGAAAGCGAAGCAATCTCGACGTTGCTTCTGATGAAAAGCGAGATTGCCGCGCCCTTTGGGCTCGCAATGACGACGACAACCTCAAACTGCTAAAGAGACACCTTTTATTTATCCAACCTGACTGTCGCCGTTCTCCGACCTGACGGCTTTTATGTGGCGCCATATATACCAAGTGGCGCCGACAACCATCACCGCGCCGATGGCGAAATCGAACTTGTGAAAATAAACGCGAATTGACGCCCAGTTCTGCCCCATCCTGTAACCCACCCAGGCAAGCGCCCAGCTCCAGATATAAGAACCGACGAACGTGTAAATTATAAACGTGGACATTCTCATTTTGGCGATGCCGGCCGGAAGCGCGATGAATGTGCGGATTACCGGCAGGAGGCGTGCGACAAACACGGTTATCTCGCCGTGGCGCTCGAACCAGCGGTCCGCCATGTCCATGTCATGCCTCGAAATAAGCACGTACTTGCCATATTTCATTATCCATGCGCGGCCGCCCCATGCGCCGGCGTAATATGCGACGATGGAGCCGAGAACGCAACCGATTGCGCCGGCAAGCGCGACGAGGTGAATGTTGAAAACGCCCTGCGCCACAAGGTAACCCGAAAACGGCAGGATGACTTCCGACGGCAGCGGGATACATGCGCTTTCAATAGCCATAAGCAACGCTATGCCGGCATAACCCATGGAATTGATTGTGCTAATGACAAACTGTGAAAGCACGCCTAAAATTTGCTCGATCATTTTAATTATCCTTTTCCGGCTGAAATAACTACATTACCCCCTCATCCTGAGTTTGTCATTGTAAATAAGCCTGAGATTATCGCCGTTGACTCATTTCCTCTCCCCTTCGGGGAGAGGATTAAGGTGAGGGGGAGTTGAACGTTCTGTCCCCGGCGACTTCCCCCTCATCCTGGCCTTCTCCCCGACGGGGAGAAGGAACTTATGGTTACCTGAAATAATATAGTAGCATCAGGAATATGCCGAATATTATGCGGTACCAGGCGAAGAGCTTGAAATCGTTGTGCGATATGAATGCAAGCAGCCAGCGGACAACCCATAGCGCGGATACGAATGCGGCGATAAAGCCGACGGCAAGTATTTTCATATCGCCTGAAGTCAGCGCGGAATACCCCTTGGCGAGATCGAACGTAGTTGCCGCAAGCATTGTGGGAATGGCCAGGAAAAACGAGAATTCCGTCGCGGTTTTGCGCGACATCCCGGCAAGCAGGCCGCCCATGATGGTTGCGCCGGCGCGCGATACGCCCGGCACCAGCGCGAACACCTGCGCGATACCTACAAGAAACGCGGAACGGAGCGTGAGTTTGTCAACGTCTTCTATCGTGCCGCTGTGCTTCCTGCTTTCTATCCACATAATCACAAGGCCGCCGATAAAAAGCGCCACGGCCACCGTGTAGGGAGAGAAGAGGTATTTTTTTATGCCGTTATGCGCCACCAGGCCTACGACGGCCGCGGGCAGGAACGCTATCACAAGCCCCAGCGCAAGGCGGCGGGCGCCGGTTTCGGCCGGTAACTGCATTATAACGGAAACTATTTTCCGGCGGTAAATCCACAACACCGCAAGTATCGCGCCCAGCTGGATAAACACCTCGAAAAGCTTGGCCTTCTCGCCGTGAGCGCCGAGCATCTCCGCCGCAAGAATGAGGTGCCCCGTCGAAGAAATGGGCAGAAACTCCGTCAACCCTTCCACCACGCCCAGCACAACCGATTGAATTATACCTATGCCATCCATGATTTACCTGTACTTTTAAATGTAGCTTTTAGACGTCCCCCCTCACCTTAATCCTCTCCCCGACGGGGAGAGGAATTATAAGACTAAAACCCTCCACCCTTTGGGGAGAGGAATTATATGCCTGAAGCCCTCTACCCTTTGGGGAGAGGAATTATATGCCTGAAGCCCTCTACCCTTTGGGGAGAGGGTGGGGTGAGGGGGAATTATAAATTACACTTCAATATTAGTACAATCCGGCTATTTTGTCAATTTTGCGTCCAGGGTTGGTAGTTTGGCACGATCTCTTTGAGTTTTCGCCTGATGCTATCGCTATCGGATTCCATTGCCATGGCAGCAAGCTCTTCTATATGCTGCCGGCTTAACCCGGGCTGTTCGCCGTGAAATTTGATCAGGAATATTTTTGCGTGATCGGAGTGGCAAAGCGCCTCGTTTGCGCCGGTCAGCGATTCAACCAGTTTTTCGCCCGGCCTTAAACCCGTGAACTCTATGGGTATATCCTTATCCGGCTCAAGCCCCGAAAGCAGAATCATCTGGCGCGCAAGGTCATGTATATTGACGGGGTTTCCCATGTCCAAAAGAAACAGGTCGCCGCATTTTCCCATGGCGCCAGCCTGAAGCACAAGCCCGGCCGCCTCGGGGATAGTCATGAAATAGCGCACCATTTCGGGGTGTGTAACGGTTACCGGGCCGCCGCGCGCTATCTGCCGGCGGAACAGCGGTATAACGCTGCCGCGCGAACCGAGCACGTTGCCGAACCGCACGCCGATAGTAGTGGTGGTTTCGCTCTTCCTGCCCTGGATAATCATCTCGACGATACGCTTTGCGCAGCCCATCACGCTTACCGGGTCCGCGGCCTTATCGGTGGAAATGCATACAACCTTTTCAACGCCATGTTCCTCGGCCGATTCTATCAGGCACTTTGTTCCTATGACATTGTTTAAAATCGCCTCGCCGGGATTTAGCTCAAGCAAAGGAACATGCTTGTCCGCGCCGGCATGAAATATTATCTGCGGCCTGTATTTTTCCAAAATTGCGTCCAGCCGGCGCTTGTCCGTCGCTCCGCCGATGACCTGGGCAAGCTCAGTTTCGCCTTTTACCGACGACAGCTCGTTATTTATCTCGTATATGCTGAATTCCCCCCGGCCGAAAAGCACAAGCGATTTGGGCGCGAACTTCATCACCTTGCGGCAGATCGCGCTTCCTATCGAACCGCCGGCGCCGGTTACCATCACCCTTTTACCGGCGATGTATTTGCCGATTATGTCCTTGTCAATGCGCACCACTTCGCGTCCCAGGAGATCCTCAATCTGGACCTCGCGCACCTGGCTGAAGGTAATTTTCCCGTTAATAAGATCGCCGATGGCAGGCGTAGTCTTTACTCTTACGCGCGCCTTTTCGCATTCCTCGACGATCGGCCTTAGCTGGTAGCGCGTTGCGGACGGGATTGCGATAATTATCTCGTCAACTTCCATCAACTCCACCACGCGGGCAATGTCATGGCGGGTGCCGAGTATCGGCACACCCTGTATGTTCATGCTCTGTTTTAATTTTTCATCATCAATAAAACCTACGACGCGATAATTCAGCGCGGGATTGTTTTTTATCTCGCGCAACAGCATGTAGCCCGCATCCCCGGCCCCGATGATAAGCAGTTTTTTCTCGGCAAGCATGCTTTTCTTAGGAAATACCTCGCGGTGAACCCTGAGCGCAAACCTGCTGGCGCCGAGAAGAACAATTGTAAAAACAAGCTCGGTAATGAACACCGACCTTGGGAAACCGACAAGCCCGTGAAAAAATACGATAACCAGCACGAACACCATGCTGCCGGAACCAGCCGCCTTGATTATCGCCAGCAGGTCGTTGATGCTTGCGTAACGCCACATGCCGCCGTATAAATCGAAAAACAAAAAGAAGCCCAGGCGTATGCCGACAAGCACCGGCATCCAGGTGTAATAGCCAACCATGTGTTCGGCCGGGACGCGCCCGTCGAAACGCAGGTAAAATGCCAGGAAGAAACTTATGGCTGTCAACGCGATATCCATGCAGACGACAAGAATCTTGCGGTAGTACCGGATTTTTTTCATGCCAGACCTCTCCTGTTTTTACTTATCAGCGCGGCGCATAAAACGAGCGCCGACAACTCTGCCGCTACGATAACAGTCTTGACCGCGGTAGCCTGCGATACAAGATATATACATGCGCCCGCGGAAAAAAGTATTGTGAGCGCGCCCATGGCCGCGGTAACCTGCAGGTGCGAATATCCAAGCGCCACGGCCCGCTGATAAAAATGGCTGCGGTGCGCCTCGTGCCAACGAATGCCGCGCCCGGGCTTTAACGCAAGCGTTACAATGGTATCGAACAAAAACGTACCCATCACAAGCATGACGGGAACGAACAGCCGGCCGTCAAGCAATGGCACGCAGGCGAAGAAAAATCCTATCGCGTAACTGCCCGTATCGCCCATGAAAATTTTTGCCGGGGTAACGTTAAGCGCAAGAAATCCCGCGGCAGCGCCCGCCATGATTAACCCTGAAAAAATAAGCCAGGACTGCCCTGTGATAAATCCGAAGGCCGCAAGCGCGGCGCCGCCGATGGCCGCCTGTGCGCCCGCAAGGCCGTCAATGCCATCCATGAAATTATAGAAGTTTACGGCGCCTGCAATGCCTATTGCAATAAGAGCGCCCGGCCAGGAGATACCGGCGCGCCCGAGAATAAACACCGCCGCAAGCGCCATGGTAAGCTGCGCGGCCAGGCGCAGGCGCACCGGCGAGTTGCAGCGGTCGCTTACAAAACCAGTAACCGCCATGGCCGCGGTAAGCGCGGCCAGCCATGCCAATGAAGTAAAGCGTTCAAGCCCGGCCGCGTAAACTACCGCAACGCCGGCAATAATGCCTGAAACTATGCCTATCCCGCCGCCGCGCGGCGTGGGAACGGAATGCGAACTGCGCGCATTCGGCAAATCAATAAGCCCCCAGCCCGCGCTCCGCCAAATAACCACCCGCGAAAGCGCGTAAGAAATAATAAACGGAATTGAGCATATTATAAATAGTTTCATATACATCTTTCTGATTAAAACGTATTAACTCCCCCTCACCTTGATCCTCTCCCCGGCGGGGAGAGGAATTATAGACCTAAAACCCTCTACCCTCCGGGGAGAGGGCAGGGTGAGGAAAAGACCACACATGTAATGCTGGCGCCTGTGATAATCATCATCGTTTCAACGGTACCCATACGGACTGCTGGCGGCCCGTGCAGAGTTTAACGAAGCCCGCAAGCAGCGCGCCGTTAATCAACACAAAATAATACGGTATTCTAAGCAGCCTTGGCTTTGTTTTGAGGAAATGCACGGCCGCCACCGCGCCGTAACAGGCACTCTGCGCAAACCATGCCAGACGGTAGGCCGGTTCATTAAAACGGAGGCAGGAAATAACGTATAGAGCTATCATGCTAAACGGCGCCATCCACCGCAAGACCCTGTGGCTCACGTAAAAAAAGAAGCGCACCGGCCTTAAAGGATTAAGCATCCCGCAAAGGTAAACCAGAGCGCGGTAATGCCCGGCGCCGTCGCGCACATGCCGGGAGAATTCATCGGCATCGGACGAACCGGCCTCTTCACGCGCCACGGCGGCGGCGGCGTAGCGCATGGCATGGCCTTTCTCGTATATCTTCATCGAAATCGAAAAATCGTCGTTGATTGTACCCATGGGAAGTTTTTCGTACAGCGCGCTGCGCAACATATATATGGCGCCGTTTGCGCCCATGACGGAGCCGAATGCGTTTTCAAATTTTTTAAGCATGGTTTCATAACGCCAGTAAAGCCCTTCGCCTGAATTGCCCAGTGAATCAACAAGCACAAGCCGGCCGCAGACAACACCTGTTTCATCGCTCATCGTTTCGGCCAGGCGCAAAAGCGCATCGGCATCGAACATTGAATTTGCGTCAGTCATGACGGAATAGGGCGTGGACACTTTTTCCATCAGCGCATTGAGCGTTTGCGCCTTGCCCTGGCGCGGGAACTGAAAATATTGCACCCGGCCGTCTTTAACCGCGCCCTCTATTTGCGCGCGGGTACCGTCGGAACAACCGTCAAGCCCGAGAAAAAGCCGGGGCGGCACGGGATATTCGAGCGCATAAAAATTGTGGATCTTTTGCGCTATAATTTTCTCTTCATTATGCACCGCGCATACAACCGTAACCGCTTCCACCCGCCCATGCCCGAACCTCCGGCGCGCAAACGGCCGCAACGCCGCCAGCACAAGCGGGAAAATCATGTACGAATAGAATATCAGAAACAGAAGAATGAGAAATAACATAATCGGCTAGCTGTGTTTCCTGAACAGGTGGCTGAAAAGTTTGCGCGCGGCAATCAATGTGCGGCCGGTTTCGGACGGGTGGCGCAGGATGTCGGCCAGCTTGTATAAAAAGTAGCGCGGGCGAAGGTAAAATTTCCGGCGCGCATGGTCACAGAAATCAACAAGCTCGCCGGCGGCTAAATTTTCGCTGGAAATCACGCAACGGTGCATACCGTCAGCCGTCAGCCAATCGCGGAAACTCCCGGCCGATATATAGCCGTTTGAACTCGCCCACTGGTAGGCCTCGGTGCCGGGATATACCATCAGCGGGAAAAACTGTGCGGTATCAAGTTTTTGCTTCATGGCCCATTGCAGAGTGCTATTAAGCGTTTCGCGCGTGTCGCCGCGGTTACCTGCCATGAAGCAGCCGTGAACCCTCAAGCCAGCCCGCCTGGCATCGCGCAAAAACTGTTCCGCTCGCGCAACAGTCGTGCCTTTGTTGACGGCATCCAGCACCTGCTGCACGCCGCTTTCGAAACCCGCGACAAGAAGCCGGCAACCGGCGCGTTTCATTTTAACCATCACGGGGTAAGCAAGTTCGACGCGCGCCTCGGCGGTCCACGTAACGGAAAGGCCGCGGCGCACTATCTCGTCGCACACCTCTTCCACGAACGGCTGGTCTGCCGTGAAATTGTCGTCATCAATAAGTACCTCTTTTACCTGCGGGAATTCGCGGGCGATAAAGCAAAGCTCGTCAACAAGGTGCGCCGCGCTCCGGTGGCGGTAACGCCGGCCGAACATCACCTGCGGGTAAACGCAAAAGAAACACCTGTTCGGGCAGCCGCGCCCCGCAAATATTGAGATAACGGGATTCTGGCAATGGGCATAGAAATAATTGTTTATGTCCAGGTGCTTTTTATACACAGAGCTTACGAACGGCAATTCATCGAGAGATTCCATGTATGGGCGGTCCGGGTTACGGACTATTTTTTCGCCTGAGCGGTAGCTGATGCCCGTGATGGCCTCGCGCTCGCACCGCCCGTCGGCAAGCTCGCAAAGCGTAAGGTCATATTCCCCGCGCGCGACAACGTCAACGGCGCGGCTCAATGCAAACGTTTCCTCGGCAAGCGCCGATACATGCGTGCCCACAAGAACGCCAGATACGCCCGCGGCAAACCACGATTTTATTTCCGCAAGACATTGAACGTCCGACTCTATGCTGGGCGTTGAAGTATCGCAAACCACGATGGCGGGGCGGAACTCCATTATGCGCTCTTTTTCGTCTGAAAGCGCGCGCCCGGCCGCCGGAAAATCAAGCAGCATCACCTCGTGCCCGCGCTTTTCAAGAAGCCCCGCCGCATGAGCAAGCCAAAGCGGATAATAAATAGTCCCGCTCTTGGTAACCGCGGGACTGCGCGAACTACGCGAAAACTTAGGTAAAAACGGGGGGTTAACCAGGAGTATTTTCATTTGGCAACCTTGTTATATAAACGTGTCATGGCTTCCCGTAGTATCCCCCTGTTCATATTCTTATATGCGTAACCCACCAGCTTTTTTACAAATCTATTATTAAACCTGCTTCCGACAATCCGCGGCAATATCGTATTGGCAAATGCATAATCAACCATTTTGATCTTTGGCTTGCGAGGATCGCGGCTTAATCTTTCAAAATTTTTTTCAATAATAAGTTCATTGTCATTGCAATAATCATAAATATGACTGCCCGGCATAGGCGAATAAAACGAACAACTGGCAATAGTGGGCCGGATTTTCTCCGCGAGCAGCGCTGTCGCATCCATCTCATCCTTCTGTTCGGTGGGCAATCCTATCATAAAATTACCGACTATTTTTATCCCGCTTTTATGAAGTATTTCTCCGGCAAGCATATTTTGCTCAACGGTCGTACCCTTGCCTATAAAATCAAGTATTCGCTGGCTGCCGCTTTCAAAGCCGACGATGACAGCCTTTAACCCATAATCCTTCAATTTCCTGATTTCATCACCCCATTGGCAAATATTATCGGCGCGCCCCTGTAACATTATTTCGATTTTTTTAAATGCCGCCAATTTTTCCAGCAACTCATGCAGTATTTTCTTCTGGCCCAGTATACAATCGTCATAAAACATGATGGAGTTAAATTCATGGTTTTCAGCAATCCTTTTGATCTCTTCCATTATACGCGCGACACTCTTCTGCCTGTAGCGCGATCCGTAAAGGATTCGCTCTGCGGGTTGACAGAATTTACAATTGTACACACACCCCCTGCTGGTAATGACAGGAATCATCGGCGCCTTCACTATGCCGCCATACAATGTAAACGATGTTGATTTATCATAATCATATATATCAATATCCTCGAAAGGAATATCGTCAATAACCGGTATTTCTCCTTTAACGATTTTTGAAAATTTACCGGGATCGGCAAGCAATTGAGGCATTGTTATATCCGCCTCGCCCAGAAACACATGGTCAATCCTGTTATCGGCGGCATATATACCCGGAACAAGGTTGACATGAATACCGCCTACAACAATCTTCGCATCCGGTTTCTGCCTTCTTATAATAGCTATTATATTTTCCACAACCGGAACGTCAACCGTGCGGCATGTTATTGCATACCATTTCTCACGGCGTTTTTTAATCTCCTTTTCAAACTCATCGTAAGATGGATAACATCTCAAATCCATGAGATGAACGCCGACGCCATGCGCCTTGCAGACTCCGGCAATCTGGGCTACGCCATGATTTATCGCACTTGACCAATAGGATCTTCCCCATTTACCTATGCCATATTCTCCCAAAAACCCGGGATCAACCATCACAAGTGTTTCTGTCATAACTCCACCCGGTTGTGATTGCATAATGAATCTAAACGTTCAAAGCACATGGTTATCATAGATTTCCTTACCGGTTAATTTATAATACAGGCCGACCAACTGTTGCGCACTTATTTTCCAGCTATAGTTCTCTATATTCCGGTATCCCTTTGCTATCAACTCTCTCTTGAGTTCACCATCTCCTGCCATACGGGCAAAACAGGATGCCAGCTCGTCAGGGCTGTCGCGCCTGAAAACAAGGCTGGCGTTGCCGGCAATTTCAAGCAGCGCATCCGCGTCTGAAGTAATCACCGGAATGCCAAAACTCATTGCCTCCAGCACCGGTATACCAAACCCCTCAAATTTGGAGGGCAAAACGAATGCCATTGCACTGGAGTACAACTCAATTATATCCCGGTCCGAAGGATTCGAAACGAAAACAACTTTTTGCCCGATACCGCTATTCTTTGCAAGTTCTTTTTCCTGCGCGTAAGCGTCATTACCCGCGATGTATAACGATATGTCCGCAGCCGCGTGTTTCTTTGTAAAAAGCGCAAATCCCCTCAATAATATTTCCAGGTTTTTGTAACTCCTGCCGTTGCCTACATACAGAAAATATTTCCTGCCCGAAGGATTTATGCAGACTCCGGACAGGTTTTCCTTATCCAGGCCCGCGGCATCGTATATCACGCATAATTTGTCTTTGCACTTACTGAAAATACCGTTTATCTGGGCTTTGGAAAATTGCGAACCTGTTACTATGGCGTGAGCCTTACTTACGGTAGAAAAAATGGAATACTTTAACCATAGCCGTGGAAGAAAAGAATAAAATCCGTACCTCTTGAAGTAAAACGGGTCAACAATAAAGAAAAGATCGTGAATATTTACCACCGTTTTTACTTTTGGCGGAACCAGCACCGGCAGCCAGGAACGCGTGGAATGTAAAATGTGCAATTTATCTTTTAATGCCTTAACATAAATTTCAACTTCATTTAATGGATTTTTCTTTGAATACCGGCAATTCGAAACAATAAAATTTTTGCCGAGCGCAAGCGATGAGATATCATAATTGGTATAGATAACATATTCATTCTGAGTATCAATTTGCGATAAAGCCTGTATGAGACACAGGGATACCCTTGTAACTCCACAGATTTTATTATTGGCGGAACGTATGTCAATTCCGATACGCCGGCATTTTTCCGGATTCATGGCTGGCACTAGATCAACCTCCGCAACTTCAGGCCGATACGCCTTATAACAGGATTACTATGATATAAATGGTTAATCATATCGTTTGCGTAAAGGAAGGATACGACGTATCGGAACAATTTAGGGCCGTTGGTTTTATTGAAAACGTAACGCCTTTTCACTGTTTTCTCCACTTCCTGGGCGTAGGCGAACGCTTTCTTACGTTTTTCCAGGTTAAACTCGGGAGTGGAGAATAAAGGCTCGTTAATGTGGTGCGACGCTTCGCTCAGGTATTTTTCCGGGAGCGAGACGAACAGGTTGTTAGATTTCACCCATTCGAACAACTGGCTGTATGGAAATGGTATCAAATTGTAAAAGCGCGTGGAATACACCGGATACCTTAATGCCAATGACACCGATTCCAGGAAATCGTCATATGTTTCCGTTGGCGAACCGATAATGAAGAATAAAACCACCTTGTAATCAAGTGCGCAGGCATCCTTGATTCTTTGCTCTATCGTCTCGATTTTCTCGCTTTTACGAATCGCGCTTAAAACCTTATTGCTGGCTGATTCCACGCCAAAAGCTATCTCGTTAAAACCCGCATCCCGCATTTCCTTCAGCAACCCGTAATCGGTTTTATCCGCCCGGATGCCGTTGGCGCACGATAGAACCAACCCCTCGAGTTTAAGGGATTTTAATAAATCGCATAATTCCCGCACCCGTTTGGGAATCAATGTAAAATTGTCGTCCAATACCAGTATCCTTCGATACCCGATACCGTACCAGTACCGTATCTCTTCCGCGATATTGCGCGGAGACCTGCAACGGAATATTTCGCCGATCGTCCTCGGCACGGGACAATATATACACTGATATGGGCAGCCGCGCGAAGTAATGATGGAGATATTCGAAGAATACTTTTTTAATTCGAATTTCCGGTAACGCGGATAATGTATAGCGTCCAACTCGCGCAATACACTGACCGCGTTTGACATTATCTCGCCGTTATCGCGGTATATCAAACCCGGTATGCCGCGACATTCAATCGAAGCGTCGCAAATACGCACTATCGCTTCTTCTCCCTCCATTACAACGCCGTAATCTATGGCGGGACACTCTTTAAGCACGTCTTCCCTGAACGTAGACACGTGCGGCCCGCCCGCAATTATTTTCAGCGAAGGGAATTTCTTCTTAATCGCGGCGATGATCGCATAAGAAGCTTTGTAATGATAAGTGAACAGGCTGAAACCCACAAGGTCGTACTTTTTATTTCTAATCGCCGAGGACAGGTGGTTTTCGTTATACCCCAGCATCATGTCTAAAACATCATGCTCTATGCCGTTAACGGTAAGCGCCTCGGATAAATACCCAAGCCCAACCGGCGGAAAATCCGGGACGGTATACCTGCCTCTTGAAACGGGAACATTAACCAGAAGAATATTGTTAAATCTTTTTTTCATTGGCATAATCAAAAAATCCCTTGAGCCTGCCTTTTAAAATTCCCGAATATACTTTGACACCGTATACGTCAAATGCAAGCGTACTCGACAGCAGCTTAATAAAAGGCTTCGCTATTTCAACGCCATATATGGCAAGAAGAACCAAAAGCTTCTTTTCCATGAAATGCTTCGCATAGACAGCGCCTTCTCCCATCCCGTAATTGAATACTTTTTCAATGTAATTACTGTTCTTATGCCTGTTTTCCCTTGCATGATAGCCTATCGCGTCCGGCGCGTAAATGACCCTGTGCTTTTTCCGGTGAAGCAACCTTAAGATTATATCAATGTCCTCCGCGCCGCCGTATTTTGCGCCGACGCCGAATGAACGATCATAGCCGCCCACATCCAAGAATGCTTCCTTTCTGAAAACCATATTGCCGCCCAGGCACCTCTTCAACCTCGCCGGCGAATATGTTATGGCGATCAATTTATCGTCATGAACTCTGGCATATGGCGAATGATCGTCCGTATTGAGCAATCTGCCGCAAAGCGCGGATATGTCCCGGCTGAAATGTTTTCTTATACTGGCAGCATAATTCTTGTCCAGCATCACATCATCGTCAATGAATGCAATTATGCCGTTGCCCGCCAAACGCGCACCCTCGTTACGCGCATTGGATAAACCGTACTCACTGACATGAAATAACCTGGCTACGGGAGCAAATCTAACCGGATTGTCTTCGCCCTGGTGGACGATAATAATCTCGTCTTCGCCGGAAAGCTGGCCGGCTATGGAATCAACGCACCGGGATACGTTCTTCGATGCACCGACCGTCGGTATTACAAATGTAATCACGCTCATGCCCCGCCTTTTGCGGCTAAATACTTTTTCATTTTCAGATATGGCGGAATAAGCAGATAAGACAGGGGCAATGATTTTATTATATCCTTCAACAATTCCCGGACAGAAACCAACAATGAGCTTTTTGAAAAGACGAGGAACTTAAACAGCCTCTGGCCTGCTGAAATTTTCCATTTAGGAAAACCGGGCAGTTTCAAAATGCTTTTCCCGAAATAGCTTCCCGAATTTGCGTGCTCCTCAACCAGGTTTCCGGAATAACACGATTCGCCAAGTTCCGTGCCCCTGAACGGGTAATAGATGGAAATTTGAACATTATCCGGCTTGATCCTTTGGTTTAGCCTTACCGTTTCATAAAAACTGCTCCATGTTTCGCCCGGCAAGCCGACCATGTTGAACGTTGAAAGCTTCAACCCCTCCCTGTGAATGATCTCCGCCGATTTTTCTATAAAAGAATTCTTCATGTTCCTTTTTAACACTTGCCGGCGAATATTCTCGTCTCCGCTTTCTATGCCTATTGACACGGTCATGCATCCGGACTCTTTTAATAACCGGGCCACCTCGGGTGTAATCGTCTCCGGGCGCGCGTTGCAGTTAAACGGGATGTTCACGTCTTTCCTGTATTCAGCCAGGAATTCCCGCAGCCATTTAGGGTTCTTGGTAAAAGTATCGTCATCAACCTCAAAATGATCGGGGCCGATTGTATCCTTATACCGCCTGGCCAGCGCGACAGCCCGCGGGGGACTCATAAACCGTATGGGTTTCCCCTGCCCGCCGTAAATCGCCCTGTAAGCGCTATTGCAGCAATAACTGCAATTATAGGGGCAACCTCGTGAGAAAAATATACCCGGATAATTATGAACTATTTTTCTGTCATATATCTCATAATCGGGAAACGGCAACACATCAATGTCCTCGGTACGCTGCGCAGCCCCGCGCGCCGCGACATTGCGCGAACGTATTCCCTGCGTATTCAACCAGCCGTTTCCGCTGCGTATGCCCCGGACGATATCACCTATTGCCGTTTCACCCTCGCCTATGACAAATGCATCTATCGCATCCGTCTCGCAAATGGCGCCGGGAAAAAGAGTGGCGTGCGGGCCGCCGCATATTACAGGAGCAGCGGTTATTTCCCTTATCCCGGACGCTATTTGTTTAATAAACTCCCACTGGTTGGAATATGCGGTTACGGCGACAAGGTCGTAATTTCCGGCGGCGATGAATTTCAGGTACGATTTATTGTTAAATGACACGGTGTCAATTATGTTTAAATCCGCATCACAACCGTTTTGCAACAGTATGGAAGCAAGAACAGCCAGGCCGTGGTTAATCTGTATCCCCGTGTCCTTCATCATCACATTCGGTTGAATCAATACCGCTTTCATTTCTTTATACCCCGGCATATAAATGATTTTGCAAGATGATAGAAGCTCCTGGGCGACGGTAAGTAAAAAAATGCCTTCCCGTATTGCCTGCGTGCCTCTGGTATCATGCCGCGTAACCTGAAATTTCTCCCCATTGCAAGGTGTATATTGCTTTCCAGTAACCTGTTAAGCCAGGAACCTGCGATAAGTTTAGCAAGGGCTTCGTATTCCGTAGCGCCAAGTAAAGCACTTGTGTTCTTGTTCCGGCGATAAAATTCCCGCACGACAATACCGGTCTGCTCCTGCTTACGACAGTTAACCAGCGAGACGGACGCCGGGTTGATGCGGTAATAATAGAGAGGCATATCAATATTGTCAACGGGATATTTGTTCGCGATACGCAGAAATAATTCGTAATCCTCGCCGTATATGAATACGTCATTATAGGCGCCTATCTCATCGAGGCACGATTTTCTTATCATAACCGAACCGTGAATAAACCGGTTATTTTTGAGTATTTTTTTATGGAGGCGGGATGTTCCCGTCATAATTTTCTGGCGCTGTATCACAACGCCATTTTCATTGATTATATATCCGGCTGTTCCAAGAAGCATGATCCACGGGTTATTGCGCAGATACCGCATTTGTTCCATGAAACGGTCAGGGTGCGAGTAGTCATCGGCATCCTGGCGCGCTATAATCCCACCCCGGGCCGAGGCAATCATTTCATTTAAAGAAACCGTCAATCCTTTGTTCTGCCTGTGTGTCAGGCGAATGCGTCCGTCCCTGCTTGCATACTCGTCAAGAATGGCCGGAGATTCGTCATTTGAGCCGTCATCAATTATAATGAACTCAAAATCGCCGAGACTCTGGGCAAGCACGCTTTCCACGGCCTGGCGCAGGTAACGCGCACCGTTGTAGACTGACATTATTACGCTTATCTGTGGCATGGTTATTTTTTCCTGCCCACCGCAAGAATCATATGTGAAAACAGGCAGGCGGGCATAATACTTCCGGCAATATAAAAAGGCAAAAGAAAGGCCTTGCGCAAAATATTGGAATGCAGTTTCTTTCTTATCAGCTCACCGGCCTTTTCAACATCAATCCGGCAGCATGTATTCAGGAATCTTAAAAAACCGTGGTATTTATGAATAGGCACTATTTTTTCAACTTCGAAATTTCCCTGTTTCAATGCATCGGCTAATTCATGTTTTTTGAACCTGTACTGGTAAAATACTTTTTCGCAACCGGGCGAAGGCGTTAGTTCATCCACACCGGTCAGCCATTGCCTCAGCAAAAGCCGGACGTTATGAAAAGGAACGCTGACTAACAACAACCCGCCGGGTTTTAACAGGCGATGCGCCTCCTTTATACATTCGGCCGGCCCGTTCTCGAAGTGCTCAATAACACCCCATGATATGTAGGCATCAAAATGATTGTCCGGGAACGAAGTTTTTCTAATATCCTCGCAACGAAAATTTATGGAAGGAAATTGCGTTTGCAGGTTTTCAATGATATTTTTTCCTATGTCCAGACCAGATACCGAATGCCCTTTATTATTAAGATAAAATACCCATTGCCCAAGGCCGCAGCCGGCATCAAGTATGGTTGAACCGGGACGCAAATTAGCTATATACGATCTTATTGCCCGCAACTCATCTGATTTAACAACATGCGCGTAACAATCTATATTTTGGCGCTGCTTCCATAATTCATCCCATTGGCTTCCGGCAGGAGTATGCACGGGCGCGGGCAACATATATTCTTTAATCATATTTTCTCCCTCAAAGGCTCCGCCCTGCGCATAAGATAAACCCATCCTCCGGCAAGAGTAAAAAGAATCCACGTTGTAGGCTCCAACGAAAATATGCTTGAATTATGAAACATTGCCTGGATAAAATCCGAAATAAGCGCAAGCGAAGTTAATGCCGCAAACGGCAAGTACGGGTTAGTTTCACCCTGCGCCAGCGATGGTTTAAAAATATTTTTAATGAAATACCAAAGGGTTCCCGCAACAAGAATAACACCGGCCCACCCCAGGCTAAGCATCACCGCCAGGTACCCGTTATGTACGTATTTTACCTCGCCTCCAAATTCCGAGTAGTCGGCTCCTCTTGCAAGCGATTCATCCTCCCAATCCAATTCTCCGAAAAAATTCCCTACCGGTTTTTCCGCTATTATCCGCATCGCAACCTGCTGCCATCCCAGCCGGTGGCGCGTATCTTCCTGCGTCTCAAATTTGGAATAAATGGTGTCGGCAAACTGGTATCTGTCCAGGTAATACTTTCCGGCGAAAAATATCACGGCAAATACAGCACCTATAAGAAATATATATTTTATTGATCTCTTTTTATTCAGAAACCAATACAGGATTAAAACAAAAGCAACGGCGGGTATCACCGACCTCTGGGATGCTATAAGTATTGCTATACACATGGCGCCTGAACTTATCGCCCAAAAAATCTTCCACCTGCCCTGTTCCGTCAGAAAAAGAAAAACAGTCAGAATAATGCCGCCCGCCAGTTGATATCCCATGCTGAAATGGCTGAAGGTTAATCCTGTTTTATTTGCCATCTGAATGTAGGCGAGATCAAATCGCTCCATGTGGCCTGAATACACGAATTGGCGTATACTTTGAAAAGGCTCTTCGATAAAAGAACTGGCTATCATCCAAAGAGCAGAGACAACAAGCAACAACGCAGTGTAACGTGTAATGAACCTGGCCTGATTATAACCTGAAATCATTACACCGAATACGATTACATACATCATCAGCCCCTCGCCTGCCGCCACCACGCCGTTGGGCGACGACCGGGCCAGCGAAGAAACTGCCGCTACAATAAAGTAACACATTACGATTAACGGGAAATTTTTAAATCCCGCGGCCAGGCGATCCCTGTTTTGCACTAAAATCAACGAAAACAACGCCATGATAAGAAAATATTTAGGGGACGCTGGCGACCCGGGCAACTTTGGTATCGTGGCTATAAAAATAAATATAAGCAAACACGTAAATACCGTGGTTAATCTGCGAAAAAGAACTTCTACCGGCCTTTCCATGCGCAAAATCCTATTTTATATTTTTTCCGGCAAACTCAGCCCAGATCTCACCGAATTTTATTTCCACGTGCTTTAATTCCATCCCCGTAACTGCGACTTCGGACAGCAAACCTTCCATCGTATATTCTATGAAGTGGTCCTTATCCAGGCGGCTGTCAATGCCCAATTCGTTTTTCATGGCAACATGCCAGTGCCGGTGCTCCAAAGGAACCCTTATAAGCAGCGCTTGGGGAGTTGTTTTGTCAACAAGGTTGCGCAGGAAAACCGTCCTGTGTTCGATATGCTCCAATACATTTGAAAGGACAATAATATCATAATGCCCGGGCGCAAGTTCTGCGGCATCGCCAAGGATAAAATTCACCCCGGAGTTGCACCCTGCTTTTTTTGCGCATTCTATGTTGTTTTTGTCCCTGTCAATTGCCGACACCGTAGCGCCCGTGGCCTGCGCAATATGGCAGGCCACCACACCGTTGCCACAACCTATGTCCAGCACCGAATCGGTTGCCTGTATTCGTTTAATAAAAAAATCATGATAGCCTGTAAGCCTGTGTTTCGGGTGCGCGCAATTTTTTTCGCCCAGCTGCGCGATATAATCAATGGAATCCTCTACCAAGCCGTGTACGGCAAAAAGCAATCGTAAAACAAAAGGAACGCCGAATACATTTGCGCACAGGGCAAACGGCAGTTCCTTGAGAATTCTTTTTCTTCCCAGACCTTTAATTATAATCATTGAGTATCTTTTCGAACAGTTGTTCGTGCCTCTTCTTCCACAACCGTTCATCGAAGTGTGTTATGCAACGCGACCGCGCATCGGCGCTCATGGCAGGATAACGGCTTATCACGTTCAGCAGCGCATCTTTCACTTTTTCAGGCGGCGGGTACTTAAAATTTTCCCAGCTCTTTTCAACAGCCACGCCTATGCCGGCGCTACCTGTCAGTTCCGGTGTGCCGCCACAGTCAAGATGTACAACCGGCAATCCGCAGGCCATCGCCTCAAGCACCGCGCTCGGGCATGAATCATTAAATTGCGTATTAATATATATGTCACCCATGTTATATACCCGCGGGGCGTCGGAATAATGGAACATGGGAAGAATGGCTACGCGCTCTCCGGCAGCGGCATCCCTTATAATCTTTTGAACTGTCTTTTCCAGTGGCGCATAAATAAATCCGGCGATGATAAGCTTCGCCCGGGGATATTCCCGACTTAATGCCACGAACGATTCCAAAAGCAGGCGAAGCCGCTCTATCTTAGTTTCCGAATAAAAATTACCGGTCGACAATAATACCGGTTCATTGCTATTCCACGGCCTGTTACGCGCAGGAAAAAAAACACCGGTATCAACGGGATTATACAGTATTTCACTTCCGCACAAAGGTTTTCCCAGATACTGCTTCGCGCTTTCCCTGCAAAAATCGCTCTGGAACAGTATATAATCCGCAAGCCTGTATTGCCCGGACAAATGCTTTTCGTTTGCTTCCCGGTAGCGCGGGCCGTACCATCCCGGGTAATAAACACCGTTTTGATTAAGTATAATCTTCGCTCCCTTTTTCTTTTGGCGTTGGCAGTACCACAAGGGCACCGTGCCGCTGCATACATACAGAATATTTGCGCCGCGGTAAGCATTGCCGAATAATTTTTTTAATTTCCGTATTTTCAGCGAAGCGGCCGTAACCTTGCGTCCCGTAAATCCAAAAAATACGCGTGGCCTGGCTCCGCGCAAGGCCGCACTTTTATAACCTGCGGATAAACCAAAATATAATACTGTTTCAAATATTGAACGCAACTTTCCTGCAATTCGCAGCGCCAACATGCTCATTATTATAGCACCATACCGTCGAAAAATTGTCCCCATAATGGAACAAGCCGGCTATAACTGTTTTCCTGGGCCGTAGCGCGGGCATTTTTCAGTACCCCGCCCAGCGAGGAATAATTTTCAATCACGTAGGAGGCCCAGCCGGCAAGCCCGTCAATATCTTCCACGTCCACCATCCAGCCGTTTTCCTTATGCTTAACCAGTTCCATCGCCTGGCCTACCCGCGTAGTAATAAGCGGCACGTCGCTGGCCATGCATTCAAGCACCGCTTTAGGCCCGCCTTCCTGCCGCGATGTTACCATGTAAAGATCTATTGCATGATACAATTGTCCGATGTGCGAATAATCGGCGACAAAAACATGCTTAAACGGAATTCCCGCTTCCGCCAGGCCGCGTTTGACGTAACCCCGCGAGGGGCCGGAAAGCAACACGAATAGATTGTCATGTTTACTTTTAAGTTTCTTAACGGCTTCAAGAAAAATATCCGGGCCTTTAATCAGTTTGGGAGTAAGCCCTTCGCCCCACCCGTTACCATCCTTCTGAAAATACCCGATAACCGTGGAAGAATCCGGGATGGAATATTTTGCCCTGGCCTTCCGCCGGCTTTCGGAAGTCGCCGGCGTAAAATATGAGAGGTTAATGCCTATAGGTATAAGATGAACTTTGCTTTCGTCAATACCGGTGGAGAGGACAATATCTTTCATCTCTTTATGCGTTACCTGAACTTTCGAAATCATGCCGTGGTATTTAGAGAGAGCGCCCAGGTTAATTTCGAATTCGGGTTCGTCCTTCGTCGGTTTACCATGAAAATAGGAGATACCTATGCGGTTGCCCGCAGCTGCAAACCCGGCAATGCGGGGCAGATCAAAATGAGAAGTAAAAAATATGTTTTGACGAAAAATACCGCGGAAGGTATGGCGCAAACGCGCATTTATCCCGAGGTCTGCCGCAATCTTTTGCAGTTCCATAGCCTCGCAACGCAACACCCAGTTTGCATTATCGTCAATAATAAAAAGGCGGGAATACCCCGCGTTGAAAAAGCTATCAAACGTATTTTTAACAATGGAACCTATTTGATCAATCATAAACTATATTTACGGCATCCGATTACGAATGGCACGCTTAACACCGGCAACTACATCCGCGAGTTTCATGCCTGCGCCGGTTTTTAAAATAACCGTTTGCGCGTATGCCATTTTTAAAAAACATTGGCTGCGCGTATGGTTTGATTTTTTGCGCACCACTGCAAGGCCGCCGGGAACATTATCGTCCATTTCCCAGGAATACCCGAACATATCGCACATGTTCCGGCATTGAACCCACGCTTTAGAGGCGCGTTCAAGAACATCATGGAATAGAATGTACCCCTGCGGCGACAGTAACTGCCTTTTTATTATGGTAAGGAATTCTCTGGGGTAAAGCGGTTTATAATGGTCAACCAGGATAAGATCGAACTGTCCCGCGTCAAGTTTTTTCAAAAAAACATGCGCATCGCCCTTGTTAAATTTGTATTTCCCCGAAGCAATATTGTTTTTCCGGAGAAACCCTTCTATGACGTTTCCGTCAACGGAATTTGCATATTCTCCGCTGTCTATGCCAGTATAGCCGAACGTACCGTCGCCGTGCAGCGCATAAATGACGGGTACGGCAAACCCGCCGGCCTGGTAACCTATCTCAAGGACTCTTTTGCTCTGCAACGGCGCAAGCAGCCGCACGGCACACTCTTCCAGATGCGGATGTTCGCCGCCTATATGCCACCGGCCGGCTTCATATCCGAGAGAAACATAATAATCGCTCAATGCTTTCATTTCTTTTTCGTACATACCAATCCCTGTATTACACGTAAATATTCCCAGCACATCATATCTCCCGACGGCATCAAATCAAGCGCTTTACGGCGGAGTTCTTCATAGTTTTCCATTGCGGCATTTACCGCAGCTGGCAGATCTCCGTCAAATGAGATCCCGTAACGCCGGGCAGCCTCAACAATGCCGCCGCCGTCCCTGTGATAAATTACCGGCAGGCCGCATTGCGCCCCCTCGACATGATGCATACCGGCCGGCTCCCATTTTGAAGCAGTTATGTATGCATGGCACTGCCGCAACAGGTGCGCAAGTCGGCGGCCGTATGTCGGAGGCGAGGTAACCGCTTTTTTCCATTTCAGCTCAGCCGGCCAGCGGCCGATAACAAAAAACTCAACACCCGGCAGGCTTCCACCGGCGATAACTTCGTCCAGTTGCCGGTAGTCCTCAAAGCCTTTCATCCGGTTGTCAGACCAGTGATGCGTAACTATGCGAAACATCTCGCCCCGGCGATATACGCGCCCGCCGAGGGGATTGAATATTTTTGTGTCTGCGCCGTTATAAATAACCGCATGTGGTTTTTTGGCATCAAACCATTTTTCCGCATGATAATGCAGCAGCCAATCTGAAATGAATACCGTAAAATCAGCAATGCCATTGGCGCTTTTCAATATCGCATCAACGTGGCTGGTTCCCTTTCGCAAATCACATTCATTTACGCGGTGAATGCACGGAGTTTCGGGATAGCGGGATTTATAGTTCTCTATGTCTTCAACACCGAAGGAAACCAACCCTTCCGGCCGCGGATCTGCCATGATAATGCAATCGAGAGGAGCATTGAGGTTATAACAAACTTCGTAACCACGGGACCCGAGAAAAGAAGCGATCTGGGACGCCCACTGATTGCCGCCGCCCCACGGGCGGTTTGCGGGACGCATATTTAACGCTATTCGCGCATTTTTAGAAAAACCGAATAAACCCATAAATTTTACTCCCTGCATACGGTACACGGAAATCCGAGACTGGCAAAATCATTTTCCATAAGCGAATCCACCATTTTTTCCCTGGATGGAGATTGCCATGCATCCCGGATGATTTGAGTGCTTAAATCGCCATACACCAGGTCCGCATTGGCATCCATGCAACAAATATATGTTTTACCCGAAGGCGCTACGTATATGTTTTTGCCTATGCGCGGCAACATGCCACACGGCGTTTTTTTTGCCGTCATGCGGCGCGCATCCATCGCCCATTGCGCTATCGGGGTAAAAGAAACCGTATCATGCGGCGACAGGTAACCCTTCCAAGCTGCCGCCGCCTCTTTTGAATCGTCTTTAAATTTCGCGGCCTGCGGCAGGCCCATGGTTTTAAGGTAACGGTTAGCGGAAATAATCTGAACATGTACTTTAGTCGTAAAACCTCCGCTGTTGCGCCTTTGTAAAAAATGCCTGATGTTTTCCGTAACGCGCGCAAAATCAAGGCCCTTAACATACGTATATGTTTCCGCGGTTGCGCCGTCATAATTAAAATGAATTTCATTTACTCCGTTGTTTAATATAACCTCGGCCGTTTCAGGTGATAAGCGCTCCATATTGCTAAAAAGTATTATCCTGTTTTTGGGAAATAAAGAACGGGTAAATACTATCATCTTATTAAAATCCGGATTTAGAAGCGGTTCCCCGTTTTCGCCAAATATGAAAGTACCCTCGAACGAATCGTTTTTTGCATTTTCGATTATTTTGCGAAACAACTCGTATGCCATGAATTTAGGCGTTATCCTTTTCCCGCGTTCGGGCGGGCAGAATATGCATTTTGCCTGGCAGGCTGCGGAAACTGAAAGACAGATGTTTACAGGATAGTCCCTGTGCGCACGAGGCAGGCCGCCTACCAGGGACGATACGGCATCAACCGCTTTTTGCCAACTGTAGCGGCCGGCTGATTCCCTGGCGTTATCCGCCATCTTTTTTCTTTCATCGTCATGCGCAAGAAGAAACGCGATATTTTGCGAAAGGCCGTTAATATCGCCGGCATCGCTTAATAAACCGTTATAACCATGCTGCACGGGGCTTGTAATCTGCCGGGACGTTATCACCGGAACTCCCATGGAAAGCGCTTCCAGTATGGCGCTGGGATTAAAATCTTTCCTTGAAGGCAATATAAATATTTTTGCGCGGCTCAACAACCTGAATTTATCAAAGAAATGGAGCGCGCCGCGATATTCAATTTCCGGAAATCCTTTTATGGCAGCCGCCAATTTTTCCTGCAATTCAGGCGCGCCGGCGCCTATGATAACCAGCTTTGCTTTTACGGGCAACCGTTTCCACGCATCTACAAGCTCAAACACGCATTTATTGTATGTAATAGCGCCGCAATATACCGCGTCAATATCTTTTTGTTGCGACGCACACTCGTCTTCGATAAATTTGTAAGAAAGAATGCCCTTGGGCATCAGCAGGGTTTCATGCCCGGCAACCCGGCAGGCGTTTTCCCCGGCCTCATCGCCCGGCTGGACCAGAAGGCCGATGGCGCGGTATTGCTCGTACGGATCACGAACCATCGAGTAGAGCATTATTATTTTTTCGCATAAATATTTCATTGCCCGTTCAAAGACCGATGGTTGCCGGTATAATAACCCTGTGTTTTCAGATTGAGCGTATACCGCGTTTTTCACGGAAGGCAGCTGGCAGGTTAACGCGATGCATTTCTTTTTGATGCCCGGGATCAACAACCCGGGGTCGGGCCGTATCTGCTTGAATATCACAAGCGACGGACGGGCGCGCAGGTATTCCATAATCCATGCAATCGTCAGCCGGACTGACATGTAATCTCCGGAGCGCCTGTTAAGAACAAACGGAGCGTACTTGAGTTTAACGCCCCCGGCCAGCGCGACCGCGTCAATATTGGCGCGCACATCCTTCTCAAATTTTCCTATTGACGGGCTTAAAAGCGTTACCTCCGCGCCGGCACGGGCAAGTGCGATGGAAAGTTCATAGCCGTCTCTCCATTCCCCGCTATACTGGGGGCCATCCCCGTCGCCGGAAGGCACCATCATGTTAACGATTAAAATTTTTATGGGCGGCATAGATTGTCCGTATTGTTTTATATTGTCCCGGATAGACCCTTGTAACGCCTTAGCCAGAAACGCCGGTCTTCCACGGTAAGAATAATAACCGTTATCGCAGTAAGCGTCGCAATTATGGTTATAAATCCAAACATAATTAACGTCTGCCAACTGGCGGCCTGAACGCGCGGAGCAAGAAATATCATTGCCATTCCGGCTAAGGCCAGGGCGGCGCAAACCCGATTCTTTTTAAAAGGCGCTTCGGGCATCCTCTTTTTAAGCACCCATGAAAGATAAAACAGGAAAACCGCCTCGCCAGCCGTCATTGCGCTCACAGCGCCAGCGATTCCGAACAAATACGTTCCTGCCCACATAAGAAAAAATACGGCAAGATTTTTTATGCTTGCGGAAACGTTTTCCTGCTTTATAAGCAGCAATGAACCCATGAAGCCGCGATTTACGGAAACCAGCAACTTAAGTGAAAAAAACGCCACGAGAAGCGCAGTAACTGCATTGCCCGCGAATTTATCAGCACCCACCCACCTGCTTACAAAAGAGGCATTCCAAAAATATACCAGAACGGAAATGGAAATAGCCGCGACAATGGCTGTTTTGATAATATGAGCGCGCAGTTGCGATAACAGTTCGTTATCTTTTCGGCCCGCGACATCGGCGAGCCCCGGGTTGACCGAAGAAAAAATTTGCCCGGTTATCTCAAAAAACATCCTGGCCAACGTTCTTGTCAATGAGTACAGCGCCGTAGCCGGTGCGCCAAGTATGCCGCCTATAATCAGAGTTTCGGAATTCTGTCCCAGCGTCATCGTTATGGAGTCGGAAGTGAAATAAGCGCTCCTTTTCAATAATAAGCGCGCTTCCGCGGCGCTCGGCCTTTCAATGCCGAACCACGGAATTCTTTTCATCGCGATATATAACCTTATGCCGCTGGAAACAAGGCCGGCGACAAAAGCATTTAGCGCAAGGCCGACAATGCCCCAGCCTGCGAGCACCACAACAATATTTAACAATCCAAAAAAAATTGTTACGAAGGTGTTTACACCCATGGCGGCATAATCAAGGTTCATCGCCCGTAGCACCGAAGCCGGTATCGAAGTAATATTCCTCAACGCCGCGTCTATCGTCATTATGGCTATAGCGCCGGTTACCATGCCTTGCAGCGTTGGGCTGACTTTAAATATTTGGGGAAAAAATCTTGCGGCTAGAAACCCGCTTATCGCAAACAGCGGAAGCGCGCCTATGGCTATGATTAACGCTGCGCCTACCTGTCGGCGCTTCATTCCATCGTCGGGCGAATGTTGCTCGGTGGCAAGCGTCAATTTCAGCACCCGCGTGGGGCAAACGTCTACTAATGAAATATATCCGAAAAGCTGGCCAAGCATTACCCAGATGCCATATTGCTCAAGCCCAAGCGCCACGACTATGACCGGCGTTACCACCAGGCCTACGAATAAATTCCCGCCGTAGTTAAAAAACGAGGCGGCGCCCGTTAATAATGCCTTTCCCGTGCGGTTCAATGGGCGCCTTTTATCAGTCGGCATGGAATTCCTGCAATTTCTTACGCAGTAAATTCTGTCTCTGCGCAACAGCGCCCTGCGCACTGATAATATTTTTTTCAAGCAGGTAATTGCTTACGAGTAATCCGGCGAGGCGGTTGCCGTTTATATTCCAATGCCCGTCATATGCCCAATATAAATCCTTGTCCGGGTCAAGAGCCTGCCGCGCATTCTGGTTTGCATACTTTCGAAATTCCGGCGCAAGGTCATAATATTCAATATTCTCTTTTTTGAGAAAACTTTTAAGTTTCTTATCGGAATATTCCCACTCATCGTTACGCCTCGGCGTCTGGAAACCGTATACCTGCTCCCGCGGCGGGATAAGAACAACGAGCAGGCGGCAATTATACCGTTTGCTTAACGCTTTTATTTTTTTAATGTTATCAAGATGCTCGCCCCACGCAGCGGCAAGCCAACCGCTCTCCCTGCCTGGCGCCGGGGCTATGGAAGAAGGCGGGATAAGCCCTGTTTTACGGCCGATTTTTTTCACCGCGCGCGCGCCCAGATTATAGATTATGGAATTCTCC
>Ga0208977_1000459_pt1 | contig 32532 bp, 30 predicted proteins | sample RifOxyA2_FD_184030 | JGI IMG/M metagenome (GOLD analysis project Ga0208977, IMG submission 184030) | Groundwater microbial communities from Rifle, Colorado - Rifle Oxygen_injection A2 (SPAdes) | ecosystem: Environmental > Aquatic > Deep subsurface > Groundwater | place: Rifle, Colorado, United...
CCGTAGCCGACGTTTGAAGAGTAAATTATCGGCTAGTCTCTTTAGCAGTTTGATGTCATTGCGAGCGCGGCGAAGCAATCTAATTCTGATGAAAAGCGGCCATTTGGGCTGTAGATGACGACAACTTCTAAACACTAAAGAGACACTTATAGTCTAATGTCACATTTACGGTAACAACTGGCGCGGACAATTCACCCCCATCCGGCCCCGCCGGATTGAAAATAGTGAAATAGGGAATTTACCCGGTATATCCGTCCAAATAATAAACCCGAGGGTGTTCTGATGGGCAATCTTTTAAAGTGTCGCATGTCTGCCACCGAACGGGAATATGTCCGGCGCATCAATTTGGTCATAGAGTATATCGAAGAAAATCTTAGTCAGGAAATAAGCCTCGATATATTGGCAAAAAAAGCATTTTTCTCGGCGTTCCATTTTCACAGAATTTTTAGCGCTTGCCTGGGCGAGTCTCCGGCGGATTACGTCCGCCGCGCGAGGCTTGAACGTGCCGCCAACCGGTTAATACACAATCACTACGAGTCTATGACTGAAATCGCCTTTTCGTCGGGGTTTTCGTCATCGTCTTTATTTTCGCGCCTGTTCAAACAGCATTTCGGCATGGCGCCGCAAGCGTGGAGAAAAAACGGGAATACGAATAGCAAGAAAAATAAAATGAATAGCAAGAATAGAAAAGCATCTCCTGTCCTTTTCCGGTATAGTTATAAAGGCAGCAACAAATACCTGGAAAGGAGAAGAAAAATGCTAAAGAATGTAAAAGTTGAAGTAAAAACGTTGCCGGAAATCAAGGTGGCATACGTGTTGCACATGAATGGGTACGAAGATGGCGAAGGCATCAAAAATGCCTACGAAAAAATATGCGCATGGGCGGGGCCGCGGGGCTTTATGTCGGCGGGTACAAGATTGATAGGCATATCGCCTGACAATCCGGACGTAACGCCAAAAAACAAATGCCGGCATTACGCTTGCATTGAAGTAGTCGAAGATGTGAAATCCGAAGGGGAAGTAGGCGTCAGGAAAATATCCGCCGGAACTTATGCAATCGGGCATTTTGAAGGAAAGGATGATATTTTCAAAAAGGCGTATGAATATATGTATGGCTTGTGGCTTCCAGAGAACGGGTATCAACCGGAAAACTGTCCCGCATTTGAGCAATATACAATGAGCCCGCAGGACCATCCCCGGGGGTATTTTGTATTTGATCCGTGTGTGCCGATTAAACCGCTATAAAGGAGATATTGCCATGAAGAAAATAGATTTAAAAAAAGAATATAAGCAGTTTTATTCGGCGAAAGCCGGTAGGCCGGCAATTGTTACCGTTCCTGCGACGAATTTCCTTATGGTTGACGGAATAGGTGATCCAGGCACTGCGCAATCGTTCAAAGAAGCCGTCGGCACGTTATACAGCATATCATACAGCCTTAAGTTCAAATACAAACGAGAAAAAAGCATTGATTATGGCGTCATGCCATTAGAGGGGTTGTGGTGGGCGGATGATATGAACAGTTTCACTAAAGCTGAAAAAGACAATTGGCGCTGGACAGTGATGATTGTTCAACCCGATTTCATTTCATCCCCGGAAGCTCTCGGCACGGTTGAATTGGTAAAGAATAAAAGCAAGTTCAACCGGTTTCCCGCCGTTTACTTTAAGCGCCTGGATGAAGGGCTATCAGCACAAATACTTCATGTCGGGCCTTACAGCACCGAACATGCGACAATAGTTCAACTCCATGAATTCATCAAAGAAAATGGTTTTACACTCACCGGGAAACATCATGAAATATACCTTGGAGATCCGCGCAAAAGCGCCCCCGAAAAACTAAAAACAATCATCCGCCAACCTGTAAAGAAATAGAATTGCAATGCCGCGTCAGCCGTTTTAGGGAGCGCTCTCCGAACGCTCCGGCTATTGCCGTATTGTTATTACGGTGCGACCCCCATATCGCACCCCACAATTAACCCGTCATTTAACGTGTCTCTTTAGCGTTTTGAAGTTGTCGTCGTTATTGCGAGCCCAAAGGGCGCGGCAATCTCGCTTTTCGTCATAAGTAACGTCGAGATTGCTTCGCTCTCGCTCGCAATGACCTCAAACTGCTAAAGAGACACACTGCCACCGAACACGAATACCTAATCACCTAACTCCGTCCCCGGAGAGCGGAGAGTCTTAATCCGGCATCCAGCCTCGACGGAAAATCTAGATTCCGGCTTTCGCCGGAATGACGGCAAGAAGAATTTTTGACGCAAAATGACAGCATTTTATTTCTAAGCGCTAAAGAAAAACGCTTGTAAAAATGTCTTGACTTTTTTACATATATATATAAAAATATCATTATGGGTAAATTGCCGGTAAAACGTTTTCTTGATGAAATTGCGTATTCCGATATCTTCTCGCGGCAGATGAGGTTTGTCGCCGGGCCTCGCCAGTCAGGGAAAACTACGTCGGCGAGATTGCAGTTGGATGCGATGCGCTGCGGCATGTTTTATTATAATTGGGACAGGCGCGAAATCCGCGAACGATACAGGAAAGAAGGTGATTTTTTTTCCAGGGATTTATTGAATATGCCGCCTGCCGGCAGGGCGTGGGCATGTTTCGACGAAATCCACAAGGCGCCGAAATGGAAGAATATATTAAAGGATTTTTTTGATACGCACCAGGATAAGGCCTCGTTTATCGTTACCGGCAGCGCGCGCCTCGATATGTTCAGGCGGGCCGGCGACAGCTTGGCTGGGCGTTACTTCCTGTTTAAAATGAACCCGCTGCTCATTGCTGAAATGGCCGGCCGGAAATACAAGGATATATTGCCGGAGGACAATCCGCAGGCGTACGTGGAAAAAATGATAGCAGGCAAGAGTGGCGCGCAGCGTATAATGGACGATATGCTTCGTTTCAGCTCATTTCCCGAACCGCTTATGAGCGGCAATGAAATTTTTTCAAAAAAATGGCACCAGGAATACCCCGAGCGCATAATAAAGGAAGACCTGCGGGATATTTCATCCATTCATAACCTCGAGAAAGTGATGGATCTTATATATCTTCTGCCGGGCAAAATCGGGGTGCCGCTGTCCATAAACGCATTGCGCGAAGACCTTGAATTAAATTTTAACACTGTCAAAAGCTACATGAACTATCTTGTCTTGACATACGTGTTGTTTGAAGTACCGCCGTACCACAGGAAAAAAACGCGGCTGGTAAAGTCGGAAAAAAAAGCGTATTTTTTTGATTTGGCTCTGGTTGACAACCCGGCTGCCAGGTTTGAGAATTTTGTCGCGCTTGAATTGCTTACAAGGGTAAACCTGTGGAACGATTCGGCCGGGGATACGTTCAAACTGTGTTTTGTCAAAATGCGGGGCGGCAATGAAACGGATTTTCTTCTAACCAGAAACAATGCGCCGTATCTGCTCATCGAGGCCAAAAGCTCTGCGGGCGGAATTGACAGGCACCATTACGCCCACTCGGCGCTGCTCGGGAACATTCCATTCGTGCAGCTAACCAGGGAAAAAGATATTCTAAAAACACACCAAAACCGCTTCTTCGAAGTCTCCGCCTCGCGTTTCCTTTCTTGAAGGGGGCATTCCAAACTGGTAGACTTTGCCGTATCTCTTTAACCCAACTTTTGCATTAGGGCGCGAGAACCGAGGCGAGCGAGGCCGAGAGTTTTTCGGAAGAAAAAGTCCGGCATCGCTCGACGAATTCCGCGACCCTAATGCAAAATTTGGGTTTAAAATAAACAATAACGCTTTCATTTTACAGGCTATTTTTACACAAAAATAGCGGACATAAATTTTTTTAGAAAATACTTGACAAAATTTGGCGCTTGATGTATAATTATGGCAAGGAATAGAAGCAGACGCTACAAGGTGATAATAAATGGAAACACGGGATAAAGAATTCAGCCAGGTGATGGATATCAAAGAATTATCCGAATACCTTGGCATTGGAAAGTCAAAAATATACAGCCTTATACGCCAGAAAAAAATTCCGGCTTCGCGCATAGGGCGCCAATATCGTTTTTCAAAAGAAGTCGTTGATGGCTGGCTTAAAGAACGGCTTATTACTAAAAAAGAAGAGCCGACACTGCCGTTTTATAATAACAACAAGGAAAAAACCAAAGAGCCGGTTGAACAATAATTAAGGAGATGATTCCCGAAAATACGGGTAGTTTTAAGATAGCTGCCCGCGGGGAAAACCAAGCGATGAGCGAACCTGAACTTCTACCAGGTCAGGCAGAAAAAGAAGATATAGCAAATTGGCGTTGGCAGTTACGCAACCGCATCGCTACATTGGGTGAACTTGAGAAATGGGTTAACCTGACTGACGAAGAGAAAAAGGCGGTTCACTATTCGTCCGGCCGCTTGAAAATGGCCATCACCCCCCATTACGCGGGTTTGATGGATAAAAATGATTCCGAATGTCCCTTGCGCCGCCAGGCGATTCCATCCATGGAAGAATTTAAAACCGGCGCAAATGAGCTGCAAGACCCTTGCGGCGAAGAACACGATACCGTAGCCCCCGGGCTTGTACACAGATACCCCGACCGCGTTTTGCTCCTTGTTACCGATGCTTGCGCCATGTATTGCCGCCACTGCACGCGGCGCCGCATAGTCGGCGCCTCCGAAAGCACGTTGGCCGAAGAACAGCTTGAGCAGGCGCTTGACTACATCCGCCAGCACAAGAAAGTGCGCGACGTTCTTATCTCCGGTGGCGATGCCTTCCTGCTTTCCGATGACAGGCTGGACTCGCTACTTGCCCGTTTACGCGCCATCAACCACGTGGAAATTATTCGTATCGGCACGCGCGTACCGGTAACTTTGCCGCAGCGCATCACGCCGGAGTTGATCGCCGTTTTACGCAAATACCATCCATTATATATAAGTATACATTTTAACCATGCAAGGGAAATTTCTCCCGAAACCCGCGATGCCTGCCGCCTGCTTGCCGATGCGGGCATCCCGCTTGGCAGCCAGACCGTTCTTTTAAAAGGAATTAACGACAGGCCCAGCGTTATGATGCGGCTTGTGCAGGAACTTCTTAAAATCCGGGTGCGCCCGTATTATCTTTACCAGTGCGACCTTGCGGCCGGCACCGAGCATCTGCGCACGCCGGTATCTGCCGGCATAAAAATCATACAGGCATTACGCGGGCACACCACGGGATATGCCGTGCCGACGTTCGTAATTGATGCGCCGGGCGGCGGCGGAAAAGTTCCTGTCAATCCCGATTACGTGCTCTCCCGCAGCCGCAAAAGCGTAATCATCCGCAATTACCAGGGAAAGGTGTTCGTCTACCCGGAGAAAAACGGTGTGCATACCCAGGTTGCCGGCAACGGTGCGCCGGTAGCTGTAAAGCATAAGTACGCATAGAAGTTAAAAGCGAAAGGAGGTGACAAACAATGGCAGAAAAAGTAGCCAAAACCGGTGTGAAAAGACAGGACGGTTACCTCTACTTCATCGACAAGGCAGGTGACGTTTCCCGTGTAAAAATGGCACGGGGCGGCAAAAAAGGCGGCAAAGCTGAGAAAGTGACGAAAGCGGGAGTGAAGAAAGAAACTGGATATCTTTACTTCATTGACAAAGCAGGTGATGTCAGCCGCGCGAAAATGGTTCGCCGTGGAAAAGGCGGAAAAGCCGCGAAGCCTAAAGCGAAGAAGAAGAAAAAATAAGAAAACAGGTTGTTGAGGGACCTCAAGTTTGCACAGGAGGGCTTGAACCTCGAGCAAAATTAACCAAATAAAAATAGCTGTTGTGTTACGGCCCCGCGCCGCAACATCACAGCTTTTTTATTTTTTTTCATGATATTTATAAACCATCCTTTGTCAATCCTCTCTCATACTCTGGTTTGACCTGAGTATCCGGAAAATTCTACCGACGACACTGGACTGCCCGATCAACAGGCTGTGTCATAATTGCCTTTCAGCCATGCCCGTCATGCCGGAGCGCCTTACAGACTGTTTCGTAATTGTCTTTTGCTCCGTCCGTCATACCGGAATGCATTAATCCGGTATCCAGTCTCGACGGAAGATCTGGACTCCGGCTTTCGCCGGAGTGACGAGAACGGGGCTTTTGACTATAAAACGTAATTACGACACAGTCTGTTCGCCGGAATGACGGAAAGAAGAATTTTTGGCATTTTATATTGCAAAACATACTGGCGGAGCGGGGGAAGTGGGGTTACATCTTTTCGGGGGCGGAAACGCCTAGAAGGGAAAGTCCGTTTTTTATGACTATGGTTACTGCGCGCACAAGGCCGAGCCGCGCGGCGCTTAATTGCGGGTCGTCGGTAAGCACCCTGCATTTTTCGTAAAAACGGTGATAAGTATCGGCAAGTTCCATTAGATATGCTGTCATGTGGTGGGGGCTGGATGTTTTAAGGCAGAGATCAATAGTATCCGCAAATAAAATTAACCGCTTTAGAAGCGCGCGTTCCTCGGCCGTAGTAAGAAGCGAAAACTGCCGCTCGCCGGATAGTTTCAGCCCTTTGCTTTCGGCCTCGCGGAATATGGAGTGGCTGCGGGCATGCACATACTGCACGTAGAAAACAGGGTTGTCGCTGGATTGCTTTTTTGCAAGCTCAAGGTCGAATTCCAGAGGCGAGTCCGGCGCGCGCAGCATGAAGAAGAACCGGCAGGCGTCCCGGCCGACCTCCGAGAGGACTTCTTCCAATGTGACGAATTCGCCGGAACGGGTGGACATTGAAACCGGTTTGCCCGCGCGCGAAAGAGACACGAGCTGGTAGAGGATAATATTTAAAGTTTCAGGCGGCGCGCCAAGCGCCTGGATGGCGGCTTTCATGCGAGGCACGTAGCCATGGTGGTCTGCTCCCCAGAGGTTGATAAGCAATTCAAAGCCGCGCTCAAGCTTGTTCTTATGATAGGCTATGTCCGACGCAAGATACGTGTAACGGCCGTCGCTTCTTTTTAAAACGCGGTCTTTATCGTCGCCGTAGCGCGAGGATGCAAACCATAATGCGCCGTCTTTCTCGTAGGCAAACCCCTGTTCAAGCAGCCGGCCGCACATTGTTTCGACGAACGTTTGCGGCGGCGCACCGGATTTTTTAACGGCGATTCCCGTTTCCGAGAACCAGTTGTCAAAACTGACGCCGAAGGCCGCAAGATCTTTTTTGATGCCGCTCAATATTTGTTCCACGGCAAATGCGCCCAGTTCCGGCAGCGCGCCCGCCTTTTCTTCCTGCGCGCGCGCGGCCGCGGCTATGGCGGAGATGTATGCGCCCTTGTAGCCGTCCTCGGGAAACTCCACGTTCTCGCCCCGCAGTTGGCCGTAGCGCGCCGAAACGGATTTTGCAAGCATGCCTATCTGGTTGCCGGTGTCGTTAAGGTAATACTCGCGCGTTACGGAAAAGCCCGCGAAAGAAAATATGCGCGCCAGCGAGTCGCCGATAGCTGCGCCGCGGCCGTGGCCTATGTGAAGCGGCCCCGTCGGATTCGCGGATACGAATTCTATCAAAACCTTGCGTCCGGCGCCGGTATCGCCGCGGCCGAAATCATCTTCCCTCGCAAGTATATCTTCGAGCCGGCTCAAAATAAACTTAAACGACAGCCGCATGTTTATAAAGCCCGCCCCGGCGATAGAAACGCTTTCGACGTATTCGCTTAACCGGCTTGCGATAAGCCCGGATAATTCCTCTGCGACGTCGCGCGGATTCAATTTTAATTGCCTGGCAAGCAGCAGCGCGGCGTTGCAGGCAAAATCGCCGCCGATACCTTTTGGAGGTTCGGTAAGCTGGTAAGCCGGCGGCGCGGCGATTTGCTTGCCTGCCGTCCAGGAAGCAAGCGCCGCATCAATATGTTTTCTAAGCAGGTTCTGTACCATGATATTGCCGGAAATTGTACCAAAATCATACCACAACGTCAAACAATGTTGTATAATTACAGGCATGGCGAACAGGAAAAATAGCAAGAAAGACAACGACTTCGTTCATGAATATTATAACTTTTTACAAGTTATAGGCGGTTATGCCCAGATGGCGGATTCAACGGACGACACGGTTTTTTTCCGCGAAGCCATACGCGATATTAAGACAATGGCCGATAACCTTGCCCGCATTATTGATCCGCTGCAAAAAACAGGACAGAAAAATCACCGGCCGCGCGTCGCTGAAAAAAGCAAATTCTGCATGAAAAAATAAGAAAGAAATGCCTTGACAAAAAACAGACAATATCCTATAGTTTATTTACATATCGAACTTACATTTTCATAAAAAAAGCAATTCACGAACTGTAAAGATAATCCGTTTTGAAACCGTGTATGATTTGGAAAAAACCAATACTAAGACACATGTTTTCAGCGGGGGGCGCCTAAGTGCAAAAGCTTATGCTGTTAGCGGCATAAGCTTTTTTATTTTATAATTTATTTGATGAGAAGGAGGCTTACGTGACAGACGAGAAAAAGTCAGCGGAAATAGTGCAGTTGGTTGTTGCGGAATTGTCCCGCGAAGAATACGGCATCCCTATTACACAAGTGCAGGAAATCATCAAGATTCCGGAGATTACGCGTATTCCCAACATGCCGGAGTTCATAGAAGGCGTAATAAATCTTCGAGGTAAAATTATTCCAATCATTGACCTGCGCAAGCGTTTCAAGCTTACACAGAAGCAAAAAGACGAAGAGGCGCGCATAGTTATAACCACCATAGGCGGCCAACCCGTTGGGCTTGTAGCCGACTCGGTTTCCGAAGTCATCCGTCTTTCGGCGGAAGCCATTGATCCCGTGCCATCCGTAATCTCACACATAAATTCCGAGTACCTGAGCGGCGTGGGCAAGCTGGATAAACGCATAATAATTCTTCTAAACATGGAGAAGGTGCTAAACGACCTTGAGAAAAACTCGTTGCGCCGCATAGAACGCGAAACTACGGCTGAAACGGAAAGCAACGGCTGAAAAAGCCGGTAAAAATTTTGGGAGGATGGATGAAAATAGTTGACAGTATGTCAATTGGCAGGCGCTTAACCGGTGGTTTCCTGATTATTTTCTGCGTTACGCTTTTTCTCGGTATTTTCTGGATAACGGCAACCAATTCCATACAAAAACATGAAGAAGAAGCCAATAAATATGCTGATATAAACAGGATGTTCCTGTTTATGGAAATCCAACATTACCAATATACCGTTGATCTCGGCAAATCAGTCAAGGAGAAACGGCGTTTCACAAGGACTACAGACCCCACACAATGCGATTTCGGCAAATGGTACTACGGGGCAAAAAAAGATCTTCCCGAAGATATAATAAAACTTATACATTCTATCGAGGAACCGCATAAATTGATGCACCAGAAAGCAAAAGAAGTCGTGGACCTCGCCGAGTCCGGCAACTACAGGGAAGCCGAGGAAAAAACATGGGAAATATTTAATTACAGCCTTTACAATCTCGCAGGTGTTTATGCCTCGGTGCTGGCGGAAGTGCAAAAAAAATACGATACATCTCTGGCGGACATGAATGATAATTTCAGATTAAACCGTATCCTTGCCGTGAGCCTTGTGTTAGCGACGATGATTCTTGTGTTTATAATTGCCATGGTGCTGACAAGTTCGATCTCGGCCCCCCTTAAGGAAATGATGATAGTGGCCGGCCGTATAGCAGACGGCGACCTGTCGCACGATTACGAGATCGAAGACGGCGCGGAACAGAGCGATAGCGAGATAAAGCAACTTTCGGTGATCTGTGGCAAAGTAACCCGCGAGTTGAAGGAGCTGGTGGTCCAGGCTGAACGGATAGCCGCCGGCGAAATAGGGTCCGACGAGGTGGAAAGAAAACTTCGCGCAGGCATGGATATGGAGACGGCCGTGGCGGTGGAAACAAAAAAAGGCGAGCTTGCGGCGGCTTTCGGGCGTATGCAGGCGCAACTGCGTAAGCTGACCGTGCAGGCACGATTTATAGCCGAGGACAATTTAAACCACGCTGTGTTAAATGTTAAGATACCTGGCGAGCTTGGGGGTGCGTTCTGGCAAATGACGACAAACCTCAAGGAAATGGCCGCCATAGCGGCGAAGATCGCTGACGGTGACCTGGCGGTAAAAATAGCGGCCAAGTCCGACAATGCGGTATTATCCAATGCATTTTCCAGGATGACGGGAGATTTGAAACAGCTTATAAACGAGGTGAAAGCTCAAACGACGCAGGTGGCCAATTCCTCGGCCACGCTGGCGCAGGTATCCCAGCAGTCAACATCCACCATCGCGCAGTTGTCTTCAACGATTACGCAAATGTCGTCAGCGACGTCGTCAGTGGCGCAGAATTCGCAGACAGCTTCCACGGCTTCGCATAATGCCGACGCCGCAAGCCGCAAAGGGCGCGAACTTATGGAGCGGCTGGTGGAAAAGATAAAAATGGTAAAGACGAGTTCCGAGACGTCCGCGGCGGCAATGGACGGGCTTTCCATGCGTTCAGCCCAGATAGGAGAGATTGTCAGCGTTATAACAAAGATCGCCGACCAGACGAATTTGTTGTCGCTTAACGCAGCAATCGAGGCGGCGCGCGCGGGCGAGGCCGGGCGCGGTTTCGCGGTCGTGGCCGATGAAGTGCGAAAACTTGCCGAAAACTCGGCAAGCTCGGCGCAGGAGATTGCCAAGATAATCAATGAAGTCCAGGCGGAGACCAAGACAGCGGCGGTTTCCGTGCGAGGCGGCCAGAAGGAGATCGAGGAAGGCGCCGTTCTCACCGAAGAGGCGAGTATGCGTTTTGCCGAGATTGTCGGCCAGATAGAGAATATCGCGCACCAGATAGAAGAGATCGCGGCCAGCGCCGAGGAGACGGCGGCATCGGCCGAAGAATCAAGCGCGTCAAGCGAGGAGCAGACTGCTGCTATCGAAGAGATTTCCGCGTCGGCGGCCCAGCTTTCCGACACCGTAAAGATAATGCAGAAGGCCATAGAACGGTTTAAAATGTAACAGGCCGGGGGGATTTCCGGAGAAAAGAATGGTTGAAAGAATCGGTGTCTTTGTTTGCGATTGCGGCACCAATATCTCCGAAGTTGTGGATACAAAAGAACTTGCCGCGGCCGGCGCAAGGGACGCTGAAGTGGTGGAAGTAAAGATTCACCGCATCTGGTGTTCGGAAGAGGGCCGCGAGGAGATGAAACGCGCTGTGCGCGAGAAAAACCTTTCCCGCGTCGTGATCGCCGCGTGTTCGCCCCGCCAGCACGAAGAGACATTCCGTAAAACGCTTGCCGCCGCAGGGTTAAACCCGTACCTCATGCAAATGGCCAATATCCGCGAGCAGGTTGCCTGGACCACAAAAGATAAAACCCTCGCTACAAAAAAAGCCATGTCCCAGCTTGCCGCGGCGCTAAAACGCGTGCGCCGGCAGAAGCCGCTGGAGCGCACCGACATGGAGTGTAAAAAAGATTTCCTGGTAGCCGGCGCCGGTGTTGCCGGCATGGCCGCGGCGCTTACGCTTGCCCGCAAAAACCGCACGGTATACCTTGTGGAGCGCGAACCGTGGATCGGCGGGAAAGCGGTGGCATTCGAAGACGTCTTCCCCAACCTTGAGTGCGCGCCCTGTATGCTGGAGCCGCGCATGGACGAGGTTCTGCACAACGAGAACATTGTCCTGCTGACCAACAGTTCCATTGATAACGTTAAAGGTTTTTTTGGAAATTTCGAGGCGCAGGTAACACAAAAGGCCAGATTTATTGACGCCGAAAAATGTATAGGTTGCGGCGCCTGTTACGATGCCTGCCCGGTAACCGTTAAAAATTCATTCAATGCCGGCCTTTCCGGGCGCCATGCAATATATTCGGCATTTGCGGGCGCGCTTCCCAACCTGCCGGTTATTGACACTGAAAATTGCCTGCGTTCCAAGGGTGAAGAATGTACAAAATGCAGGGACGCCTGCCCTTTCGGCGCGGTGGATTACGGGCAGAAGGACAAGGCCATTACTATTGAGGCGGGCGCCATTGTCGCGGCCACGGGTTATGAACTTTTTGGTGCGCCTGCCGACGGTGCCGCCGGAGTGCTGGATGCGTTCGCCTTCGAGCGGATGTTAAGTTCCACCGGGCCTACCGGCGGCGCGATAGTAAAAACTGACGGCACTGTCCCTGAGTCAATCGCGTTCCTGCACTGCGCAGGCAGCCGCGATAAAAAATTTAAAGAATATTGCAGCGGCGTCTGCTGCGCTTATATGATAAAATTGTCTCACCTTGCGGGAAAGAAAGTTGAAGGCATAAAAACACATCATGTTTTTTCAGACTGGTGCCTGCCCGGCAGGGGTTACCAGGAGTTTTTCAACCGGTGCTCCGGCGGCATTACGGAAGCGGTGCGCGTGGATAACCCGAATGACGTAAAGATTACCGCCGGCGGCAACGCTTATACGCTTGACTGCGGAGGCAAAACCATAACTGCCGGCATGGTTGTGCGCGCCCCTGCGATTATACCGCGGCGCGATGCCGGGCAATTGGCCTCGACGCTGGGCATTCCACTGGATAAAGACGGGTTTTTCGCGCTTGAGCACGATAAAATTTCACCGGCCGCGACCACAACCAGGGGCGTGTACGTGGCCGGTTGCGCCGCCGGCCCTAAAGATATTGCGCAATCCGTCCTGCAAGCTCAGGCCGCGGCCGGCATGGCGCTGCATTCCCTCGTCCCGGGCGAAAAAATAGAGCTTGAAGTGGCTACGGTAACGATAGATGAAAAGCAATGCGGCGGTTGTCGGGTATGCGTGCCTTTATGTCCGTACCAGGCCATAGCTTATGACAGTGAGAAAAAAACGGCCGTGGTAAACGAGGTGCTTTGCAGGGGCTGCGGGGTATGCGCCTCGGCGTGTCCTTCGGGCGCCGCAAAAAATAAACATTATACGGCGGAGCAGATATTTGCCGAGATAGAAGGCTTGCTGTCATGAATGAGTCCGCAAACGGGTTCGAGCCGAAAATCGTCGCATTTTTGTGCAACTGGTGCAGTTACGAGGGCGCCGATTCCGCGGGCGGCCAGCGCCGGGACGTGCCTGCAAACATAAGGGTTATCCGTGTAATGTGTTCCGGCCGCGTGGACCCGCAGTTTGTGATGAAGGCTTTTTCGGAAGGAGCCGATGGCGTGATGATACTCGGCTGCCATCCCGGCGACTGCCATTACAAGGAAGGCAACTACAAGGCCTTGCGCCGCGCAAGGGCGCTTGAGAAACTGCTTCAACAGTTCGGCATTGAAAAGGAGCGTTTCCAGCTGGATTGGGTGTCCGCCAGCGAAGGCGAAAAATTCGCGCACATCACATCCGTAATGGTTGGGCAGGTGCGAAAACTAGGGCCGTTAAAAAGTGAAGCCAATGACAGATAAATTAAAATTCGCTTTTTACTGGGGAGCGTCATGCGGCGGCTGCGACGTTGCAGTGCTGGACATAAACGAAAAAATATTGGATGTTGCCGCTATCGCCGACATCGTGCTTTGGCCCGTGGCGGCGGACGGCAAATATAAAGACATCGAAGCCATGGCGGATAGAAACATTGATGTCTGCTTCTTCAACGGCGGCATACGCAATTCCGAGGCCGAGCACATAGCGCGGCTTTTACGGAAAAAATCCAAGGTAATGGTGTCGTTCGGCGCCTGTGCCTGCATGGGAGGCGTGCCGTCGCTTGCAAACCAGTTCAGCCGCGGCGAGATCTTCACGCGTGCCTATATAACTTCACAATCAACCGTAAATCCTGAGCGGCGGTTACCGCAACAAAAAAGTTACGTCCCGGAGGGAGAGCTTGAGATCCCCCAATTTTTTGACCGGGTGAGCCCGCTTGACGAGGTTGTGCCCGTTGATTATTACCTGCCCGGCTGCCCGCCGACGCCGGAATGGGTGCTGGCCGCGGTGCAGGCTATAGCAAAGGGAGAATTGCCGCCGCCCGGATCTGTGATCGGTTCGGAAAAGACGCTTTGCGATGAATGCCCGCGTGAACGCAAAAATGAGCGCAGCATACGGAAATTTTACCGGCCGCATGAAATAATCGCCGATCCGAAGCAGTGTTTACTTGAGCAGGGAATTATATGCTCGGGGCCAGCCACGCGCGCCGGCTGCCGCGCGCGTTGCATTGAAGTCAATATGCCCTGCCGCGGCTGTTACGGCCCGCCGCCGGGTGTGGTTGACCAGGGCGCTAAAATGCTGGGCGCCGTGGCATCGCTTGTGGCCGCGAACGATGAGGATGAGGTCGCGCGTATCATTGACGGGATTAAGGATCCTCTCGGGATTTTCTACCAGTTTGGCCTGGCAAAATCGTTGCTCAAAGGAAACATAAAGCAGGGCGGATGATGAAAAAGATAACAATTGATCCGATAACAAGGCTTGAAGGCCACGGGAAAATAGAGATATTTTTAGACGACAATGGCGAAGTGGCCAACGCTTATTTGCAGATACCGGAGCTTAGAGGTTTTGAAAAATTCTGCGAGGGTCGGCCTGTCGAGGAGCTGCCGCGAATTACGCCGAAAATCTGCGGCGTATGCCCGGAGGCCCATCATATGGCATCGGCAAAGGCGGTGGACGCGGTTTACGGGGTTACGCCGCCGCCGGCCGCAAAAAAATTGCGCGAACTTTTTTACTGCGCGCACATGATTCATTCACACATAGCGCACTTCTATGCGCTTGCCGCGCCGGATTTCGTCGTCGGCCCCGATGCGCCGGCCGCGGAGCGCAATATTCTCGGAGTTGTGGCGAAAGTCGGGCTTGATATCGGCAGGGAAGTAATAAAGCACAGGGCGTTTGCGCAGGATATTCAGACGCTTATCGGCGGAAGAGCAACCTACCCCGTGTGCGCCCTGCCCGGCGGCTGCTCCAAAGCGATCACCGAAGAGGAACGCGCGCAGATCGAAGAAAAAGCCGTTTCATGCGTGGAGTTCGGCAAATTATCGCTTAAGATTTTTGAAGACGTGGTGCTGAAGAACAAGAGTTACCTTGATATAATACTTTCCAGGGATCTTTATTATATCCAGACCCATTACATGGGGCTGGTGGACGCGGATAATAAAGTTAATTTTTACGACGGCGACGTGCGCGTGGTTTCGCCAGAAGGCGCGGAAACCGCGCGGTTTAAAGCCGCCGGTTACCTTGAGCATATTGACGAGCACGTCGAAACATGGACGTACCTGAAATTCCCGTACCTGAAAAAAGCCGGGTGGAAAGGTTTTGTTGACGGGCCGTCGTCCGGCATGTTGCGCGCGGCGCCGCTCGCGCGTTTAAACGCCGCCGCCGGCATGGCAACGCCGCTGGCGCAGGCGGAGTACGAAAAAATGTTTTCAGCGCTCGGCGGGAAACCCGTGCATCATACCCTGGCATTTCACTGGGCGCGCTTAATCGAGCTTCTCTATGCCGCCGAGCGCATGCGCGATTTAAGCAGGGACCCGGAAATCACGTCGCCGGATGTCAGGGCTTTGCCTTCGGCTACGCCTTCGGAAGGCGTCGGTATAGTCGAGGCGCCGCGCGGCACGCTGATACATCATTACAAGACGGACGCAAACGGGATGGTAAGCGAGGTTAACCTTATAGTTGCGACGGGTTTTAACCACGCGGCCATGAACCTTTCGATTGCAAAGGCGGCGAGGGGTTTGATAAAAAAAGGCGTTGTTACCGACGGACTTCTTAACATGGTGGAGATGGCCTTCCGGGCATACGACCCGTGCATGTCGTGCGCCACGCATGCCCTGCCGGGCAGAATGCCGCTGCTTATCAATATAAGGAAGAAAAACGGTGAAATCGCCGAAGTTCTTCGCAGGGACTAGTACTGGCATGGCTGGCGCCAAAACGCTTCTTCTCGGGCTTGGCAACACTATTCTTTGCGACGACGCGGCCGGCATAATGGTTGCGCGCGAGATAGGCAGGCTGCTTGACGGTGGAAGTATTGATTGCATGGAAGCAAGCTGCGCGGGCTGGCGCCTTGTTGACATTTTAAGCGGTTATGAAAAAGCTGTCATTATTGATGCGATCGTAGGAAGCGGCGCGCAGCCGGGCGAGTGTTGCCGGGTTATTGATAAATGCGGCGCGGCTCGTTCGTTGCGGCTGTGTTCTTCGCATGGCATGGGTATGGACGAGGCCATCGCTCTTGCGCGTTCAAGCGGCCGGCCGATGCCGGAACACATATCAGTCTACGCGGTCGAGGTTGTTAATCCTTACGAGTTCGGAGAAGCGATAACGCCTGAGGTCGCCGTGCGGATACCGGCGATTGCGCGCCAGATAATTGACGAAGAGAAATTATTATCATAGTATATTGATGTTTGCATGATATTGGAACATTTCAGCAGGAGGATTGATATGGTCATGGTAGCGCTTGATACGATTGGTCTCAAATGCCCGCAGCCTATATTGAAGGTCGCGGCAAAAACTCCGGAGTTAAAACCCGGGGACGTTCTGGAAGTGACGGCTGATTGCACGACGTTTTCGAAAGACATAACCATGTGGTGCGAACGCTCCAAAAAGACGCTGATGTTTTGCAGGGATGAAGGCGGAGGAAGGTTCCGCGCGCAAATCCAATTTTAAACAGGGACAATTATGTTTTTTCAGGCTAAACTGAAAACGGAAATCAAGGTTATGGAAAGCAAGGCCAGGGAGATGGAAGCTAGAATCCATCAGCTTGAGGATGAAAATCACAGGCTTTCGGCAGAGTTGGATGCGCTGCATAATAATACCATGACGCTTGCGATGGGAATTACCGATTATTTCACGGTTATCCAGGAGGTCGGCGGCGGTAATTTAACCGTGGTGTCCAACGAAAATGCCGGTGACGACCTGCTAAACCAGCTCAGCAGGGTAACAAACAAGATGATAGCTTCGCTCAGGGATCTTATCACCGAAGTCCGCTCGATAGTTCACCAATGCACGATGTCTGCCGATACGCTGGCTCGCGTCTCGGAGCAGTCGTCGCAGGCCGTAACACATCTTGCGTCAACGATTACTCAAATTTCCGGCGCAACAGTTTCCATAGCCCAGAATTCGCAAGTAGCGTCCGTATCGGCGCACAACGCCGACGCGGCAAGCCGGGGCGGCAGCGAACTTTTGATTAAACTTGTGGAAAAAATTCGCGCCACAAGGGAGATGTCGGCCGTATCGGCCGACGCCATGAACGGGCTTTCGCAACGTTCCGCGCAAATAGGCGAAATAGTAAGCGTTATCACCAAGATAGCAGACCAGACCAATTTGTTGTCGCTGAATGCCGCTATCGAGGCTGCGCGCGCCGGCGAGGCGGGCAGGGGTTTTGCCGTTGTGGCCGACGAAGTTAGAAAACTTGCCGAGAACTCCGCCAATTCGGCGCATGAAATCGAAAAAATAGTAAACCAGGTGCTCGCCGAAACCCGTGAGACCGCCCGTTCGGTTAATAGTGGCCGCAAGGAAATAGAGGAAGGCGCTGCGTTAACCGAGAAATCGAGCGAGAAATTTTCAGAAATCGTCTCGCAGGTTGAGACGATAGCAAAACAGGTTGGAGAAATAGCGGCATCTATCGAAGAGACCACGGCATCCACCGAAGAGGCCAGTGCAACGTCTTCCCAGCAGACTGCGGCAATCGAGGAGATATCGGCCGCGGCCTCAGAACTTGCGGAAAATGCCCGCGCCATCATGCAGAAGGTGGAGCGGTTTAAGTTATAAAATAAACACATTGAAAAAAGGGTGAGGGGGAGTCAATGCGTTTTATACGTATATGAAAAACAAACTTTATGGATGATTTTACTTACGATAAATTGAAAAAAAAGATTTTTTTAGATCGTGGTTTTGATCTCGACAAGTACGGGCAGGATTACGTCAAACGTCGTTTGAATGCGCGCATGATGGTCCTCAACATCAAGAGGGATGACTGGGCGTCATACCTTAAGGTTATTGAACATAATATCGTGGAATATGTCCCCCTGTTCGATGCTTTCAGTGTAAATGTTACGGAGTTTTTCCGGGACATAACGGTATGGCAGTCGCTGCGCGACACATTTTTTCCGCAGGTAATCGCCGAAAGAAGACAGTACAGGCCGGCAAGTTTGCGCATTTGGTCTGCGGCCTGTTCCAGCGGTGAAGAACCCTACACAATAGCGATTATCCTCAAGGAGATATTGCCGGCCGATGTTACCTTGAGCATTATCGCAACCGATATTGACGATGATGCCCTGCAAAAAGCTGCGCACGGCGTGTACTACCGCGAATCGCTGAAGAACCTTGAAAAGAATTATCCGGGATGGTTCAAAAAATATTTTACCATGGTTTCCCAGCCTGTTGATCCGGCCGGGGCCATAACAAACCATACGGAAAAATTCCAGATTGCGGACGAAATCAAGCGCATGGTTGCGTTCAAAAGGCATAATTTCCTGATTGACCGCGCCCCGTCGCAGATGGATATTATTTTCTGCCGAAACGTTATGATATACCTTGCCGCGCCGGTCAAAGATACCATAATGGACATGTTCTCCAATGCCCTGGCGCCGCATGGTATGTTTGTCGTGGGCAAGTCCGAGATAATATTCCTGGGGCGTGGCAAGGATTATTTTTACCCGGTTGATGCGCGCGAACATATTTACCGCAAGGATCGCCGTCTTGTAGGCCAAAGCGTTTACCCGCCCGTCGTTGAACGGCGTAAGGACGCGGATGACCAGAAGAAACCCGTGTAAGCGGAAGTCGTGCAATACAAATAATATTTTTTGACAACCGAGGAGGATGCTAATGGCTAATGTGCTTGTGGTGGATGACTCGAAATTTATGCGGCTGATACTCAAAAACGGCATAGAGAATGACAGCGGCAAGAAGCATAAGGTTGTCGGTGAGGCGGAAGACGGCGCCTCGGCCGTGGCCAAGTACAAGGAATTAAAACCGGACATAATTACCATGGATATTATAATGCCCGTCGAATCCGGGTTACAGGCGGTTCAGAAAATCATGGAGCTTGACCCCTCGGCAAAAATAATAATGGTATCGGCAATGGGGCAGGAAAAAATAGTCGAGGAAGCAATGAAGCTCGGCGCAAAAGGTTTTGTCACCAAGCCCGTGAAGAACGAAGAGCTGCTGGCAAGCATTGAGAAAATTATTAATCAATAAGGATCCAAAATGATAAAAGTCCTGGTGGTTGACGATTCTAATTTCATGCGCAAGGTTATTACACAACTGGTAACCCGGGATCCGGAGATTTCAATCATAGATACGGCGGGTGACGGGCGCGAGGCGCTTGAGAAAATACGCGCGCTTAAGCCCGACGTTGTGACGATGGACATAATCATGCCGCTACCGGACGGGATATGGGCATTGGAAGAGATAATGAAACAAAACCCCATACCCGTAATAATAGTTTCTTCGATTGCCAATGCCTCGTCCGAAATCGTCGAAGAAGCATATTCGCTCGGAGTTACGGACGTTGTCCAGAAGCCGCAAAATCCGCAGGATATGCACAAGGTCGGCCAGGAGCTTATAGTAAAAATAAAAGCTGCGGCAAAAATTGATAAATCCCGGCTGCTGGCGCGGCTGCTCCCTTCCGCGCCGGTTGCTCAGGTTAAAGGCATACGACAGAAGGCGTTCTCCCTTCTTGTGATAGCTTCGTCCGCGGGCGGGCCGGTGGGCCTCGACGAGGTGCTTTCAAAGATACCTGAGGATTTCCCAAGCGGCATACTGGTTGTTCAGCACATGCCGCACGAATTTCTAGTCTCATATATAGAGCATCTTTCCAAGAAATGTTGTTTTCCGATCCGCATCGCGCGCGATGGCGACGTGGTATTACAGAGGCGAATTTTATTCTCACCCGGTAATGCGACGGTAGAGCTTGCCCGCACCAAGAAGGGCGGCGTTGTCCAGATAACCAGGCCGGAGGTGCGCCTGCAACCGGATATAGACCTTGCGCTTGCATCCTGCGGCAAGGTATTCGCCGACAAGGTGATATGCGTGGTGCTTTCCGGCATGGGGCGGTACGGGGTTGAGGGCGCCCGGATAATAAAACAGGCCGGCGGGAAGATAATAGCCGAGGACAAATCGACGGCGCCGGTTTACGGCATGCCCGAAGCCGTGTTATCGGAAGGGCTGACCGATTGTGTGGCGCCGTCTTTTCAGATCACCGAGACCATCGTCAACATGCTGGCCGGCAAAAAACCGTGCGATGTCAACAAGGAAGATTTTCTGGTTAAAGGAATAATTATCCGTGCCTGCGCCAAATACCTTAAAGATTCGTGCGGCGATGAAAAATTCCATGCGTTGACAAACAGCCTGTCGCCGGAGCTGCAGCAGCTTATAAAAACGGGTTTTGCTGTCAATATGTTCTATTCCGGCAAACTTTACCTTGATTTTTTCCGGAAAATAATTGAAATTTGTGTACCGTCAAACGTGAGACTGCTGGAAGAAATCGGGCAGGCCGAAGCGCGAACGGTTATTGAGCTTTACCGTCAGTCGTTGTTTGCCCGCGCCAGCGGTGTTGAGTATCTTGTAGGCCTTATGCCCAGGATGTTGGACGCGGTTTTTTACGGCGTGCGCGGAGATGTGCTTGCAATTGACGTTGCCAGTCGGCAGGGCGCCATTATCCTGCGCAATAAAGCATACGAAAAGGAATTGGCAGCCAGGGTTACAAGGGAGAGGGCGTGCGGCTGGGTTAAAGAAATGTTTGCAAGCCTTTTGAATATAATAACCGTGCGCATAAATCATGAAACCGGATCCGATGCGCAAGGCCCCTTTATAAAGTTGAATATTACATGGTAACGGCGCGCTTTGTTTTGCGCCGGTGAAAGGACAGATGACGTATGTCCGATGAAATGGACGTAAGCCAATTCAAGGAAATTTTTGTTTCGGAGGCCAGGGAACACCTCTCGGCTTTAAACGCCAACCTTCTGGAGCTTGAAAAAAATCCTGGAGGGGCGGGGCTTTTGAACGAGGTGTTCCGCGCCGCTCATACGCTTAAAGGCATGGCGGCGACAATGGGGTTCGACAAGGTAACCGAGCTTACCCACACTATGGAAAATGTGCTCGATAAGCTGCGCTCGGGCAAGTACGAGGCTAAAACCGAAACGCTGGATATTTTGTTTGACTGTTTCGATACCCTGGAAGCGCTGCTTGAAGAAATAGTCACCGGCCAGGACAAGGGCGTTGGCGTCCAGTCGCTGGTGGAGCGGCTGAAGGCCGCCGACCTGGCGCAATCACATCTGGCAGTTTCCGCTACGCCGCCTGCCGCGGCTCCGCCGGCAACGTCCGATGATGCGGCCGACACAGCGCCTGAGGCACCGCAGCCTCCGCCCGAAGACGGGCAAAAAAAAAATGAATCAGAGACCGTTCCAGAGACACCGGGAATGGTGGAAATAAAAGGTTCCGTCCAGGAACACAAGGCGCAGACCGTCCGTATAAAAGTTGAGCACCTGGATAAGTTAATGAATCTCGTGGGAGAACTTGTGATCGCAAAAGTGCAGATTGCGCAGATTGCCGAAAAGGAGCGTATATCCGAGTTATCAATGCTTATGAACGGTATCAGCCAGTTCACCGCCGAGTTGCAGGAGGAAGTGCTCAAGACCCGCATGGTGCCGGTTAAATATATTTTCGACCGCTACCCGCGCATGGTGCGCGATCTTTCGCACAGGCTCGGCAAGGAAATAGAGTTTGTCATGTCCGGCACAGAAATAGAGATTGACCGGATGCTTCTTGATCAGATAAATGAGCCGCTGGTTCACCTATTGCGCAATGCCGTTGACCATGGCATAGAGCCGCCCGACGTGCGCATGGAGCTGGGAAAGCCTGCCGGGGGCACTATTACGCTTAACGCCCGGCGCGAAAAAGGCTCGGTATGGGTTGAGGTTTCCGATGACGGCAGGGGAATGGATGCCGCCGAAATCAGGCAGAAAGCCGTAGAGAAAGGCGTTATCGAGGCTGCCGCAGCCGTTACTATGACGGAACTGGAATCGTTCATGCTGATATGCCGTCCCGGTTTTTCGCTGGCAAAGGAAATAACGGATGTGTCCGGCCGCGGGGTAGGCATGGATGTCGTCAAGAATATGGTGGAGGCCTTTAACGGCAAGTTGGATATAAAATCCCGCAAAGGCAAAGGCTCGGCATTTATTGTGCAGTTGCCGTTAAGCCTGGCCATTATACAGGCATTACTCGTTGAAGTCGGCGCGGAAACGTACGCCATACCGCTTACAAACGTCGGCGAGATCGCCAAGATAGACCGCGACTACGTTAAAACAATAGACAATAAGCAGGTGCTTCTCCTTAGAGACGAGGTAATACCGTTGGTATTCCTCGACGCTTTTTTCGCCACACCTAAAAAGGCCGGAGTCATGGAGAGCCAGTATACGGTAATAGTTGAAATAAGCGACAGGCGTGTGGGATTGGTAGTTGATAACATGCTCGGCAAGCAGGAGATTGTAATAAAAACGCTTTCCGGTATTTTAAGGAGCGTAAAAAATTTTAGCGGCGCCACAATTCTAGGCGATGGCCGGGTGGTGCTGATTATAGACGCAGTATCGGTATGTTAGGAGCCGCGCAATGAAAAAATCGAGAATACTTGTAGTTGACGACGACGAAAGCGTACTTGACTATATTGCCATGGCGTTGCAGGTTGATGGCTTTGAGGTTTCTGTTTCAGCAACCGCCACCCAGGCTCTAGGCAAGCTGCGCGCCGCCCCCGAGCCATACCCCGTAGTTCTTACCGATATATCAATGCCGGGGATCAATGGCATAGAATTTCTGCGCATAATAAAAAAAGAGTACCCGGAAACGGTTGTCGTAATGCTGACGGCCAATGCCAGCATGGAATCCGCGGTAAAATCGCTGAATGAAGGCGCGTTCGCATATCTCACAAAGCCCTTGAACCTCGAAGAAATGAGGGCGACGATGAAGAACGCCTGCGAAAAATACAGCCTGAGCCGGCAGAACAAAGAGCTTGTTTCTGAATTGCAGAAAGCCAAGGAATACTTGGAAACGATAGTCCAGAGCCTCGTGTACATAGTAGTTGCAACGGATTCCGAGGGCTATATAAGGAAAACGAACAAGGCTGTCGAAACCCTGCTGGGCTACACAGAGGCGGAGTTGAAGGGCGCGCCGCTGGCCGCCATACTCTCGCCGGAATTCAGGCAGGCGTCACTTGCGGATTTGTCCGGGGGGCGCGTGCGCAATTTCCCCGTTACGTTTCTTGCCAAGGACGGCCGCACGCTGAGACTTTCGTTTACCGGCACTATAATGAAGGATGCCAAGGGTAAAGTTATAGGGTTCCTCGGCACCGCTGGAAGTTAAATGGAAAATAATATGGCAAATGCGAACTCTCCATACTTTTTTGTGCTTGATATCGGCACGCGTTTCGTGCGCGGGCTGGTGTGCGAGCGGCACAAGGGCGACGGTGCGCCGCTTGTAATAGCGGCATGCGAAATACGCGAGCACCAGACGCGCGCCATGCGCGCAGGCCAGATCCACGACATAGAAAAAGTAACCGCCATAGTTACGGAGATAAAGCGTTCGCTGGAAGACAGGTACGGCGCGCTTGCAAAAGTGGCGGTTGCGGTGGCGGGAAGAAACCTGCTTACCTGTCGCGGCCGGGCGCGGCTTGCGCGCCAGTCCATGGATCCGATAAATGCGGCGGAAGTCAAGCAACTGGAACTGATGGCCGTGCAGAAGGCGCTCGAAGTCATAACAGGCGCGGCTGACGATTATTTCTGTGTCGGCTACTCGGTTGTTGGCTACCGGATTGATAACGAGGAGCTTGCCACGCTTATTGATCACAGGGGATCGCTCATCGAGGCGGAAGCGTTGGTAACGCTGCTGCCGCGCCAGGTGCTGGAGGCGATGTTTACCGTAACAAAAAAATGCGGGCTTGAGATAGAATATCTCACGCTTGAGCCGATAGCGGCGCTTGAAGCCACGGTTTCAGAGCATCTTGTGCCGCTCAATATCGCTCTTATAGACATCGGTGCCGGAACGTCGGATATCGCCATTGTGTCCGGTGGAAAAGTTCAGGCTTACGGCATGGTGCCCGTGGCCGGCGATATGGTTACGGAAGCAATCTGCAACGCCTGGGTGGTGGGATTTGACGAGGCTGAGCGCCTCAAAAGAAACCTCGGAATATGGCAGCAGGAAGCCAGGGTGCGCGAAGATTCGGTGATAACCTTTAAAGATATTTTTAACAGGGAGCAAACAAGGCGGCTTTCCGAAGCGCTTGAGAGCGTGCGTTCGGCGGCCAGGGAGATGGCGGGGCGCATAGGCGAAGAAATAAAGAAGCTTATTCCATCGTCCGGCGCAAATATGGACAGGTGCGCCGCTATTCTCGTAGGCGGTGGCAGCATGACGCCGTTCGTAGAGGAAGAGATAGCCGCGGCTCTCGGCCTTTCCCGCGAGCGTATCGGGTTACGGCCCGCGGCGCTGAACGATGCTATCGGTGATCGTTCCGGCAAGCTGGGCGGGCCGGATGCGGCAACGGCGGCAGGGATCGGGCTTCTTTTCAGCCGGCGTCCGGGCCTTACCCTTACGCATCTTGCGTTAAACGACAAGCGTATAACCGTCATGAGCACGGAAAGCAATCCAACCGTTTTATCAATGCTATTATCCCAGGGGATTACGGTTCGCCAGATATATGGCCGGCCGGGGCTGGCCATAACGTTTACGCTTAACGGCAGGCTCGATTCCGTCAAGGGAGAAGCTCCGCTGCCGGCAACGATTGAAGTTAATGGTGTCAAAGCTGCGCTTGATGCTCCGGCGCGCGCGGGCGACAGGATTATTTTCTACCCGGCCAAAGACGGCAAGAATGCGGCGTGTACCGTCGGAGAACTTGAGGCCGCCGAACTTCCGAGGGTGCATTTAAACGGGCGTGAAGTCCCGCTTCCCGCGCAGGTGATGGTTAATGGCGAGCCGGCCGGAATGGACGCGGCCGTCCCGGACAGGGCCGTGGTGGCCTGCCTGCCGGAGAGGCAGCTGGGCGCTTTGATAGAAAACCATTTCCCGTCCATGCCGCAACCGGGCGAACGGCATATCCGCATAGAAGTGGACGGCGAGGAGATCGCGGTAAAAGAGAAAAATTATTTCCTGCAGGTTAACGGCAGCGAACGGGAATTCGACGCGCAATTGACACTGCGGGATAATGACGAGATAGCCTTCGGTTACCTTGAGCCTCAATGGAAAGTTGCAAACTTTGTTTCGTCCGCCCCGAAGGGCAGGCCGCTAAGGGTCAGGATAAACGGTGATGAATACCTGTTTCCCGGCACTGACGGCAGAGTTTTGATAAACGGCGAGGATGCACCGGCCGATACGGCTGTTAATGACGGCGACCGCATATCCGTTGTAGCCGGCAAGGACGCGGAGGCCGTGCTTGTGGACATATTCCGCTATATTTCGATAGAGCCCCAGAACCAGATAGGAAAAAAAGTACGGCTGCTTATTGACGGGCAGGAATCGCAGTTTACATCGCCTCTGCACGAAAACGCGGATATAAAAGTACTGTTTGAATAACGGGGGTAAAATTATATGGCAAAGAAAATATTGCTCGTTGACGACGACAAAGACATACTGATGGTGCTTTCGTTCGCTCTGCAGGATGCCGGCTACGATGTTTCCGCCGCGCCTTCCGGACAGGAGGCTATTGAAAAAGTGCGCCAGTGCGCCGTCGCCGGCGGCACTCCGTTTCCGGTGGCCGTCATAGACATAATGATGCCGGAGATGGACGGACTGGAACTGCTGCGGTTGATAAAAAGCGAGTCGCCCGACACGATGGCCGTGATGCTTACGGCGCACCTGTCCGCCGAAGCGGCCATACGCGCTTTAAACGAGGGCGCATTCGCCTATCTCACAAAACCGGTCAATATCGCCGAGATAAATCTTGTGGCCAGCAATGCTTACGAGAAATACTCGCTTGTCATGGAAAACCGCAGGCTTATGGCGGAACTTGCCGTTGCCAAAAATTATTCCGATACGATTGTCCGCAACATGATGTATACCGTTATCGCCACTGATAACAATGGGTTTATAAGGAAAATCAACAAGGCCACGGAAGATATGCTGGGCTACACGGACGCTGAGCTTGCCGGTGCGCCGCTTGAAACCATATTCGCGCCGGCGTTTAAGGCCGCATCATGGCAGGATATGATAAAGCAGGGCAAGGTAAAGGATTTTCCGATGATGTTTTTATCACGCGCCGGCCGCGAGGTCAAGGTTTTTTTCACCGGCACCATATTAAAGGACGAGGACGGGCAGATAATCGGTTTCCTCGGGACGGTAAGAAAATGAGCGACGAGAAACAACTGAGCAGTTTCCAGCTTGATGCGTTGAAGGAAATATGTTTGATAAGCGCCGCGAACGCGGCTACCGCCGTCTCCAAGATGGTTAAGAAAAAGGTGGAGATGGGAGTGCCTGAGGTCAGGCTTGTTCCCATAGCGGGCGTAGTTGCCGCGCTGGGAAGCTCGGAAACGCTGATAGTCGGCATTTACAGTAAGATTATCGGCGATCTTTCCGGCGGCTTTCTTCTTGCGTTCCCGCGCGAAAGCGCGTTTGCGCTGTCGGACGTGTTATTAAAAAAGAAGCTGGGCGAGACAAAGCTGCTTGACGACATGGATACGTCCGCCCTCAAGGAGACCGGCAACATAATAGCCGGCGCTTTCGTCAGCGCCCTTGCGCGCATGATAAAAAGAAGCCTGCTTATTTCCGTGCCAAGGCTTGCCTACGACATGGCCGGCGCGATAATTGATTTTATACTCATCGAGGTGGCCGAGGTTGCGGAATATGCCGTTGTCCTTGAGATCGTATTTTATGACGTGCCCGAGACGGTGCGCGGGAAATTCTTTATCCTGCCGGATCCCAATTCGCTTGCATTGTTGTTGTCGGCGATTGACATGCAGGCCGGCGGGGAGGAGCTTGAATGAAGCAATATTCCGATATAGAACTTGACGCATTGAGAGAATTCATCAGCGTAGGCACCGGCCACGCCGCCACGGCTCTTTCAAAGCTTATAGATAAGGACATCAGCGTAAAAATACCTCACTTAAACCTGGTTCCCGTAGGGGAAGTGCCGGGCAAGCTGGGCGGGCCGGACCTTGCCATCGTGGGGCTGTATTTTAAGGTTTACGGCGATATAGAGGGAAGCATACTTTTGTTTTTCCCGCAGGACACGGCAAACACGCTTCTAACCTTTCTGATGGCCGGACTGCCGCGTTCCGACGGAGCTGAATTTGACGAGATGGCGCAATCGGCGCTGATGGAGCTGGGCAACATCCTGGCAAACTCCTACGTTAATGCTCTGGCAAGGATGATGGATGCGCAGATACTTATATCGGTCCCGTATTTTTCGTCGGATGCGCTGGGCGCCGTTGTTGATTTTCTGCTTATCGAGGTGGCGCAGGCCGGCGACTACGCGCTTCTTATGGATACGGTAATTGATTCCACCAGCGCAGAGCTGGCCGGGAATTTTATAATATTCCCCGATACGCCGTCGCTTGAGAAAATATTCCGGAAAATGGGGCTTCGTTAATGAACATAATAACAGTCGGCATAGGTGAACTGAGGGTGTCGAAAGAAGAATGCGTACTGGAATCCATAAGCCTGGGTTCATGCGTCGGGATAGCCCTATACGATCCGGGAACAAAAATATCAGGCCTTGCGCATATCATGCTTCCTTCCAGCGCGTTGTCAGTACGCGGCATGGCAAACCCTACACCTAAGTTTGCGGACGTTGCAGTAAAGAAAATGCTTGAGGATATGAAGAAGCTGGGGGCGGTCAAGCCCGGTATAGTGGCAAAAATAGCGGGTGGCGCCTGCATGTTCCAGTCCGCAATGGCAGACCCTGCCATGAATATCGGCGAACGAAACGTAGCGGCTGTCAGGCAATTGATGCGCGATGAGAAAATTTCTATCGTTGCCGAAGATACCGGCAAGGATTACGGCCGCACCATCCAGTTCAATTCGGTTAGCGGTAAACTGCTGATTAAATCAGCCAGGGTTGGCAACAAGGAAATATAACGGTGTGCGGAGGACGTGATGGCAAAAGTTCTTATTGCGGACGATTCGGATATGATGCGTAAAATAGCCAGGATGATGCTCGAAAAAGGCGGCCATTCCGTAGTGGAAGCCACAAATGGAGTAGAAGCCATTGATAAGGCGCGCCAGGAGATACCTGATATTATCCTGCTCGATGCCGAAATGCCGGAGATGGACGGTTGGGAGGCCAGCAAAAAGATAAAGGCGGACCCCACCACCGGCAAAATACCGGTGTTGATGTGCACGGGACACGATCTGTCGGAGGAGCCGGAAACGCTTACAGCCGCCGGCGCAGACGGCTATATATCAAAACCGTACAACCCGGCGCAGATGCTTGAGAAAATAAAACAATTTATAGGGTAGCGGAGGAAAAAACACATGGCTAAAATATTGATAATGGACGATGAGCCGGCATTACGGAACATTGTATACAACATGGTAAAACCCCTGGGGCAGGCCATGTTTACCGCCGAAGACGGCGGGCAGGCTATCGAGATAGGAAAAAAGGAGATACCCGATATCGCGCTTTTGGACATGCGCGTTCCGGACATGGATGGCCTTGAGGTGCTGGCCGAGCTTAAAAAAATCAATCCCAATATACGCTGTATCATGTTGTCGGGATTCGGCGACGTGGAAACAGCCGTAACGGCTATCAAGCAGGGCGCTTTCGATTACATCAGCAAACCCTTTAAAATAGACGAAGTTCTTAAAGTTGTCAACAAAGCCCTTGGGACGGTTGCGGCTACCGGCGCCGTCGCGTCTCCGGCGATGCCGACGGTTGCGGCGCAGCCGGCAAAAATGCCAGGTGCGGCCGTTTCCTCGCCGAAGCCTGCCGCCGGCGCCAAAAAGATGCCGCGGGGATTGTTGATCGGCGGCGCTGCCGTGGCGCTTGTGGCGCTTATTTTTATCGCAAAACAGTTCATGTTCTCGGGCGGATCCGTCCAGGAATACAACATACCTTATACAAACCCCACCGGCATGTGCTGGGTAAAGCCGAACCTCTGGGTAAGCGACTGGGTAACCGGCAATATATACCGCCATGCCGCCGATGGCAAGCTCTCCATTGAATCCGTCGGCAAAACGGCCAATTCGCAGCCCACCGGACTTGCCTGGGACGGCGAATCGTTATGGACGTGCAGCTCCATTGAAAAAAGAATTTACAAACACAAGATGGACGCTTCGCTTACCATCGAGGCGATTTTTGCAACGTCCGGCAGCAATCCGTCGGGGCTTTATTTTGACGGCGCCAACCTCTGGGTGTTCGACAGCGATGCGGCAAGAATTTACAAGCACAAGATGGACGATATGCTTTCCATGGTAAGCGTTTACGACAGCCCGGCGATAAACCCCTGCGGTATGTTTAAAAACGGCGACTATTTCTACATAGGCGATTACAAGACAAGCAAAGTATACAAGGTTTCAGTCAAGGATTTTTCGACCGCCGACGTATACCTGATTCCATTCTTTGAAAAAGAAAAGCTAAAGCTTTGCGGCATAACCTGGGACGGCCAGAACATCTGGGCTGCCGCCGAAGGCGTAGGAAAAATATTCCAGCTTTCCCTCTCTTCACTAAAGGAGATCAAGTTTTAAAATGAATACCTCATCACCTAACTCCGTCCCCAATATGCTTTGCGGTGTGGTTGCGGGGGTGATTTTATTGTGTGGCGTTGCGTTTGCTGATACGCAGGATGATTTCATTTTTATACATCATTCCGTTGGAAGCAACTGGCTGAGTAATAGTCTCAATGCCGCCCTTATCGCAAAAAGCTACGTAGATGAGCGTAACGACATAACTTACGGTACGGTAGTAAGCCCTTCCGCCGGCAGGCCTGGTTCACTCGGAAGCGTTCCGGGTGACAGGACCGACATGCAACACTGGATACTCTGGCTTAACGATTACCTCAATGCCGTTAAAACACACGGTTGCGCTACAGGCGTCAATGCGGTTATAATGTTTAAAAGTTGTTACCCGAATAGCAGTGTTACAGCCGATGGCGTGGAACCAGGCGACCCTTTCAGCGCCACCAGGTCCATAGTAAACAACAAGGCGGTGTTCCGGCACCCTTCAGGGGCCGGTAATACCTATAGTTCCGGCGGCTATACTTACAAGCCGTTGGAAGATGTGTTCGCCGAAAATCCCGGCACGCTTTTTATATTTGTTACGCCGCCCCCGTTATACTATAGCGCGACGACGGACGCCAATGCCCACCGCGCGCGTGTTTTCAACGACTGGGTAAAAACGGAATGGCTGCAAAGCTACAATGCCGCGCATCCCGGGCTAAACAATGTGGTGGTTTTCGACGCATTCAACGAGCTTGCCAATTCCGATTCTTCGCCGGTCCGTCCTAACCGGCTAAAGGACGAATACGTAGGCACCGCCGGCGACTCGCATCCCAACGCGGCCGGCAGCGCCCGCCTGACGCAGGTGTTTTGCACGGACAGTGGTAACGTGCTTGATGCCGCCTGGGGCGCGTTTAGCCCGGGCCTTGTTACAATTTCCGGGCAGGTGCTGGATTTATCATATACCGGCATACCGTCCGTAACGGTAAGCCTTGGCGGGGGCGCAAGCGCCAGCAGGATAACCGCTTCCGACGGGGCATATTCTTTCGCGGTTTCCACCGGCCAGAACTATACCGTAACGCCCTCGGCAGCCAACTGGTTATTCGTCCCGTCGCAGTATACGTTTAACAACATAACAAGTTCCCAAACCGGCGTGAATTTTTCCGGCACGTATACGGTTACAACATCCACTTCCTCACCGGCGTCACCCACCGGGTTAACAGTACGCTAAAACCCGCCTTTCGAAATTTTCACAAAATTTTCACAAATTTTACAAAATAAACAGCTATTACCCTAAACATCTGTAATCCCTCCCCGCCGGGGCTTGCGATTATACATAAGTCTGGGATTATCGTCGATGCCTCGTTTCCTCTCCCCGTCGGGGAGAGGATTAAGGTGAGGGGGAGCTAAAGGTTCTGCTCCCGACGATTTCCCCCTCATCCTGGCCTTCTCCCCGGCGGGGAGAAGGAACTCATGTATAATCGGGAGATGGTAGGGTGAGGGGGTAAATGAGGAGAATGGCTGATTATGAAAAAATTTAACTTTATTTTTATATGTTTGTTTTTTACCGCGGGCGTAAGCCAGGCGGCTACCATTCGCGTGCCGGAGGACCAGGCCACGATACAGGAAGCGGTAAACGTTTCATTTTCCGGCGATACGATAATTGTCGCTGCCGGAACGTATTCTGAAAAAGTTACCGTTACCAACAGGACGGGCCTTGTTTTGCAGGGTGCGGGCGCCGGGCTTTCCGTTATTGACGGCGGCATAAACCCCAACCCGGATGATACCACGGGAGCCGTGATAACGGTTAACGATGACAGCTCTATTACAATAAATGGTTTTTCCCTGGTTGGCACGCAATATTACGGCGTCAAATGCTGGTGGCGAACAAATGTTACGGTTAAAAACTGCAAAATCGGTACAAGAAACGGGGGCGTAACACCGCCCGCTTATACCATCCGCCGGGGGCTTAAATGCTATGACAATTCAACGCTGGTTATTTTAAATAACGAGATCAACGCGGGCGATTACGGAATAAATTACGGCCCGAATTGCACCGCGAATGTAATGGAAAACAGCATATATGTCAATCGTACCGGCATAGTTTTTTGCGGTTTGGATGCAGGCTCCGTGCTAAATAACGCCATAGCCGGAACAGGTGTCACTTACGGCGTGGGCATAGAAATCATAAGTTCGTCGCCGCTTGTTCAGAACAACGTTATCTACAACTTCCCGTCTTCCGGCATAAGCACAAACGGCACGTCGGCCAACGCTAAAATCAGAAACAACGTCGTATCCAATATCGGGTACAACGGCATAATGCTTCTTGACAGAAGCAGGCCGGAGATTGCAAACAATATTATCACCAATTCAAGATATGGTATAAGGATTTCATATGACCTTTACAATTCGGAAAATTTTTCCTACGGATACAACAACCTTTATAATAATAGCGTGAGCAATTACACAAGCTGCACTTCCACCACGGGGGCTATTTCCGCCGACCCCTTGTTTGTAAACGCCGCAGGGCATGATTACCGTTTGCAGCCCGGTTCGCCCTGTATTGATGCCGGCAACCCGGACGCCCAGTATAACGACACGGACGGTTCGCGCAACGACATGGGCGCATACGGCGGTTGTGACGTGAAAACGTCCACCACAAGCGACGTAACCCCGCCCGGTGTGCCATCCACACCCGTTACAACATCCGTTCTTTATTACCAGGCTGCCATTTCGTGGGGCGCATCCACGGATAACGTCGCCGTGCAGGGTTACAAGGTGTACTTAAACGACGTTTTTACTTATGCCAGCAGCACCAATAGCTGCACGCTTACCGCTCTTTTGCCAGCAACCAATTATGTGGCGTCGGTAAGGGCATATGATGCAAGCGGCAACGAGTCCGATAATTCCGGAGATGTAAGTTTCAGGACCCATTCGCTTGTGGAAATTGACACTACTGCTCCGACTACACCCTCCTATTTAAATATGTCCATAGGCTCGATAGGCGGGTATGTTGACGTGATACTTGGATGGGGGAATTCAACTGACGATTTCGGGTTGGCAGGCTATCACCTTTACTGGTGTTCGCAAGCGGCT
>Ga0208977_1000474_pt1 | contig 31705 bp, 20 predicted proteins | sample RifOxyA2_FD_184030 | JGI IMG/M metagenome (GOLD analysis project Ga0208977, IMG submission 184030) | Groundwater microbial communities from Rifle, Colorado - Rifle Oxygen_injection A2 (SPAdes) | ecosystem: Environmental > Aquatic > Deep subsurface > Groundwater | place: Rifle, Colorado, United...
TTGTGGATGACCAAGAAATGTTATAGAAAAAAAGAAGTTAAAAGTGGGTTTTAGGGGTAATTGGGTTTAATGTTTGCCCCATAGATTGTAGAAGTTATCCACAATTTCCCCATAGATTGGGAGACCCGTCCTGACTTTCTATTGAATACCCGCTTGCTGGATTATTCCTAAACACATAGAATAATCCAAGGCGCCGGGGTAAATATCACACATGTCCTTCGGACTGATATTTAAAAACAAGGGCTGTTTACAGTGCAGGTAAACAGCCCTTCGTTCAGTAAGCCCGGTTAAGGGCTAAAATTTTAGTTTCCAGACAGAAATTAATCGTTGTAAAGGAAAAGCATTTCGCTGTACTTTGGTATTTCCCAGATATCGTCTTCCACCAGGCTTTCCGCTTTATCGCAGAATATTCTTAATTCATTAAGTAGTTTGTTGCCTTCTACACTTAAAATATCCGCTTTTTTTACCAGGTCATTTTCAGCGTCAATCGTAGCAGCGGTTTTTTCCAGTTTTTTCAGGCCTTCATTTAAACCTTCCAGAGTTGTATCCATTTCGCTTATTATTTCCTGCAGGAATTTTCCTGTTTTGCCCGCATTTTTCAGGGCTTCTTTGCCGTTGGAATAAGTGTTAAGCTGCTTCACTAGTGATGGAATAATTCTGGTAAGCACCATGTCTTTTAATACGTTAAATTCCATTACTTTAGTTTTTACATAAGCATCAAGCTTGATTTCGTATTTAGAATGAAGCTCGGTTTTTGTAAGAATTTCATATTTTTCAAAAAGTTTTACCGTATCTTCAGCAGTCATGTATTTCAACGCTTCCGGTGTAGTTTTTGCTTCCGGCAGGCCTCTTTTCAGTGCTTCCTTGTGCCAGTCTTGTGCATAATTGTTGCCTTCAAAGCGGATTCTTTCCGTTTCTTTTGCAACTTCTTTTATGGCTTTTAAAGCGGCATCTTTTATATCTTTCTCGCCTTTGTTATACTTGGCAATTTTTTCAGTCATAATATCAAGCCCGTAGGATAAAAGCAGGTTCAGCGTGGTTAGTGCTTCAGCGCAGTTTTGCGATGATCCTACCGCGCGGAATTCAAACTTGTTTCCTGTAAATGCCATGGGTGAAGTTCTGTTGCGGTCTGTATTATCCAGTACAATGGATGGGATTTTTTTAAGCTTTAGATCTGCAAACTTCTGTTCATTTACTGATTTAAATTCGCCTTTAGAAATATCATCCAGCAAAACTGTTAAATAATCACCCAGGAAAACAGACATAATTGCCGGCGGGGCTTCGTTGGCGCCCAGCCTGTGGTCATTGCCGGCATCTGCTACAGCCATTCTCAATATTCCGCCGAATTTGTTTACTCCTGCAAGGACTGCAGAAAGGAAAACCAGGAATTGTATGGTTTTTTTCGGCGAATTGCCCGGGTCAAAAAGGTTGTTGCCTTCAGAATCTGCCAGTGACCAGTTAAGGTGTTTGCCAGAACCGTTTATGCCTGCAAAGGGTTTTTCATGGAATAAAATCACAAAACCGTGCGCATCTGCAATTTGTTTCATTATTTCCATGGTTTGCAGGTTGTGGTCTATGGCCAGATTTGCATCTTCAAAAATGGGTGCCAGTTCGTACTGGTTGGGTGCTACTTCGTTATGGCGGGTTTTTGCTGGTATGCCTCTTTCAAATAGCGCTACATCCACATCTTCCATAAAGTCCAGCACTTTCGGCCTGATAGAACCAAAATAATGGTCTTCCATTTGCTGTCCTTTTGCGGGGCTGGCGCCTACCAGCGTTCTGCCGGTAAAAATAATGTCGTGCCGTTTTTTATAATATTCCTTATCAATAAGGAAGTATTCCTGTTCCGGGCCGGCTGTAGTGCGGACATGTTTTGCGGTTCTGTTGCCGAAAAGTTTAAGCATATCGTAAGCTTTTTGTTCAACTACATGCAGGGATCTCAAAAGAGGGGTTTTAACATCCAGTACTTCGCCGGTATAGGAAAGATAAATTGACGGTATAACAAGAGTTGCTGTTTTTTTGGATTTTAAAATAAACGCCGGTGAAGTAGGGTCCCAGGCCGTGTAGCCCCTGGCTTCAAAGGTGCTTCTCATGCCGCCGGAAGGGAAGGATGATGCGTCCGGTTCGCTTTGGATAAGCTGTTTTCCTGAAAAGCTTTCCATAACTTCGCCCGTATCTGTAAAAGAAAGGAAGGTGTCATGTTTTTCTGCGGTTACGCCTCTTTGCGGCTGAAACCAGTGGGCAAAGTGCGTGGCGCCGTGTGAAATGGCCCACTCTTTAAGCGCGGTAGCAATTTCATTTGCCATTTCCGGGGTTAATTTTCCGCCTTTTTCAATAATCTCAACAGCTTCTTCAAAAGTTTTTTTGGAGAGGCGGTTTCTCATCTCCTTTTTGTTAAACGTCAGGGTGCCGTAATACTCTGAAAGCTTTCTTACTGAACTCATACATTTCCTCCGGTTTTGATTTGGTTTTTGGATTTTCAATAACCATTCTCCTGCACAGAGAATCATAGGTTATGCTTCTTTGCATAACAGGCGGGGTATTGATGATCTGATAGCATTATAACCTTTAAAACATATCATGTCAAGTGTTTTTGATATATTATGCATTTATAGCACTAATGTGATGCTAAAATATGTAAATTTAAGCATTTATACATTACTATTATGTAAGTATTGCAATAAATGAGTATTTTTTGCTGTATATGATTATAAATACTAATCAAATCATAAAACCTGTGCTATTTTCGTAACTTGTAAAGTAGTAAAGTAATTTGTAAAATACTTCTAAAGCAATTATATAGAGGAAAGAATGAAACTTGAAAATGAATGTAGTTTTAAGGAAACAGTTTTTGAAAATGCCGATTTTTCAGATTTGGAACTAACCAAGGGGCATTTTATTAAGTGTAATTTCAAAAAAACGAAGTTTAAAGAAGCCCGGCTGATTAAGTGTTCATTTATTGACTGTGATTTCATGCAGGCAAGTTTAAATGCTTCTGTTGGTACCGGTTGTGCATTTACCAACTGCAGTTTTATTAAGGCCGGGCTGTTCGGCGCTAAATTTGATAATTGCAAAATGGCAGGGTCAAACTTCAGCGAAGCAAATATGAACGGTATAACTATCATAGAAGGTGACTGGTCCTACGCCAATTTCAGGTATAATAACCTTAAAAAAACGGATTTTAGGAAAGTAATGCTGAAAGAAGCGGATTTTTACGGGTGCAACCTGGAAAAAGCTGTTTTTACCGGGTCAGATTTAACAGGGGCTGTATTATCCAAGGCAAAACTTTACGGGGCAGACCTGCGTCAGGCTAAAATTACCGGAGTTTCCTTTAAGGATGTTGATATTAAAGGCGTTCACATAGATGTTACACAAGCGTTTGAAATTACACAGTCTTTAGGTGCCATTATAGGATAAAAACTTAGAAATATTTGCATTATTAACGCTAAAAAGATATAATTTACCTGGTTAAGCAAGTCCACAAGTCTATGCGGATAACAAATATGACTACAGAAAAAGCTAAACACAGAGTGCTTGTAGTTGATGATAACAAAGGTATTTTTGACCTTTTCAATTACAGCTTAGACAAGGACAAGTATGAAGTATTGTACTGCGCTAACGGAAAAGATGCTCTGGAAATGCTTAACAGTGAAAAAGTAGATATTATATTTCTTGATATGATAATGCCTAAAATGTACGGTATTGAGTTTTTAAACAAACTTAAAGCATCTAATATTACCATCCCTCCGGTTGTTATAATGACAGGTTTTGCAGCAGACGAATTGATAGATGAAGCAATAACACTTGGGGCTCTGTTTTGTTTGCGCAAACCATTTGATGTAAATGATATAACAAAAACCATTTCACAGGTTGTGCACTAAACGGCATTTTTCCCTCTTTGTTTCCGTGATGACCCTTTCCTTTTTCTTCAACTTTTCAAAGTATCTCACAATTATTTTAATTTTTCTTTTGGCCTGTAAGGTTTTTGCCTGGGACAGCCTTGGGTTTAATACCCACATGGCCATTACTGATGATGCAATAAAGTTAATTAATGAGGCTGAGTATCCCGACCTTATAAGATTTAAAAATCAGATCAAATACGGCAGTAACTCAGAAAGCCATAACTCCCATCAAACAGATACCCGCAATTCTGACAATTTAAACGGAGGCTATCCCCGCGCTTTCTGGGATGCCGGGAAAACTGATTCCGGCAGAGCTGATAATGCAGTTTTTTATTATAATTTCGGGGAATTTACAAGATGTTATTTTTATTTCGGAAAAATCTGCCATTTAATTTCAGATATGGCGGTCCCTGCGCATGCCGCCAATATCCTGCACGGCAAAAAACCGTTTTATTTTGACAATTTTGAAACTGCCGCAGATGAAAACTATGTTTTTGGAGAGTTAAAACCATTTAAGAAAAACAAAGATCCTGAATATTATTTCAAAGTGATGAAAAAAGCGACTTACAAAAATATAAAAAAACATAAATGGATAAATGAAAAAGAAAAGATGCCTTACTGGCTGATAGACGGCGATAAAAATGAAAAAGATTCCAGGGGTGAATACGGCGGTGAGTACTATCTGGATATTTTTGATTATACAGGCAAGGGTGCAAAGAATATCATTGAATCACAAATAACTCTGGCTATAAACTTTACGGCCGGTGCGCTTATGAGCATGTCTGAAAAACTGCCAGCCCGTACTTCCAATATAACTATTGAAAAAAGTAAAGACGGCTATAAGATTTCTTTCGAAGTACAGGAAAACAGAAAACCAATGGTAAAAATATGGATTTCTGTAGATGATAAGAAAAATAAATGCATAAGGTGCGAAAACTATTCACCAAAGGATAAATATATGCTCGAACCGGGTAATGAAATGCCCTGGGAAAAAGTATTTGAATTTTATTGGGACGGTAAACTACATAATGGAAAGTATATAATGCCAGGGGAGCACCGCATAAGCATAACAGTGATAGATGAAGATAAAAATATTTCGCAGGAAGCTGTAAAAATATTTACATCTTACTAAATAGAGTCAGTTATGGACAAAATACAAACAATAAAAGCATTATTAAAACTAAAACAGCACCCCCAAGAGGGCGGTTTTTTTTCGGAGACCTACCGGAGCGCGGAAAAGATAGATAGTAAGTGCCTTCCAAAAAGATATAAAAGCACCCGCAGTGTTTCAACAGCAATATATTACCTTTTTACCGCTGAAAGCATTTCACTGCTACACCGGCTTAAAACAGATGAAATATTTCATTTTTATTTCGGGGATCCCGTAGAGATGTTTCATATATTGCCAAACGGGAAAGCAGAAATTACTATTTTAGGCAGTAATATTTTCAAAGGTATGCGCCCGCAGGTGCTGGTAAAAAAAGGCGTATGGCAGGGTGCAAGCTTAAAAAAAGGCGGCAGTTATGCGCTGGTAGGCACTACCGTAGCTCCCGGGTTTGAGCATGAAGATTATGAACACGCAGACCGCAGGCGTTTACTAAAAAAATATCCGCAATATAAAAAACACATCTTAAATCTTACCGGAAGTTCTATTTCTTAAGTTTTTTTTTCTGTATGGTTTGCTTTTTGGTTGGTTTCTTTGCAGGTTCAGCTTTTGCAGGCTGGGCAGGTTTTTTTAACTGGCCCGGTTTTCTTTTGGTAAACACAAAGGCAGTGGCGGTACGGGGTTTTAAAATATAGGTAAAATAGTTGCCGGCACTGTTTATGGATTTAGCAAAAAGTTTTACGGTATCGGGTTTGGTTTCATTGTTTGATTCCATTACAGCGCACACCTCATCAATGCTTTTGCTTCCTGACGGTATGGATGAGGAGAGCGTGTAAATATTTGCTGAAGGGTCCGGAGAAAACCCCTTAATTACAATCTGGATTATAGTTTCAGAAGTAAGATTCCTATTAATAACAATTAAGTATAGCCTGGATTCATCTTCTGAAAGGCTGGAGTGTGCGCTGAGTACGGGAATACCTCTGCGTTGGGCAATGGAAGACCAGCATACAGAACTTTCCGGCCAGGGACCTCCGTAAGGTTTATCAGTTTTAGGATTTTCAATTTCAAAATAATTGCACAGCAGCTCTGTTTTAAGTAAAGTACTGCCGAAAAAATTGGTCCACATATAAAGCGAATAATATTGGGGCCGGAGTATAATGTCCTGATCTTTGCCTTGTTTACAGTGATTGCCTACTATAAAAGATGTTACAGCACCTTCAATATTAAGCAGCTGTGCATTTTCAAGGAAAAGACCCAATTGGTCCGTATTCATCAATCCGGAAGCCAGGGAATATGGAAGGGCTTCATTCGCATTTTCCATATCCTGTATTTTTATGCCGTTTTCAGAAAGAAATATGGGAATACTGTCAGCCTTTTCAGGCAGTAGTTCCTTAATAAGCCTTCTTGTATAAGCCATATCTGATACAGCCTGTACCGAACCCGCCATAATCATTTTGTAATACAGTTCTTTATAGTTGAATACCTTTACCTGTACACTGCGCTTTTTCTTTGAAGAACCTTTTGTGTTTTTTACAGGAGGTTTTTCCGTATCAAACGGTTTGTTGTGGTAAAAAGCGTTCGGGTACTGCATACGGCAGACAAAAAAATCTGCAAACTGCCCGCCTTCTTTTATTATCCCTTCGCGCCATTTCTGATTTTTATCCGGAAACACTTCGAAGTTAAGCCCGCACAAAATGTTCGGTGAGGCTATGCGCAGAATTCTTATCATTTCTTGTACAGTTTTACAGTAAAGAGACGGGTCTTTTTCAAATCCGGCGGATTGTTTATAGGATTCTTCACCCATTTCAAAATATTTTATGTTATAGGGTTTAGGGTGTCCGTTTTTTGCTCGCAGGTTAGCCCAGTAGCCGATATTTTTGTAGTTTGTGCCTTGTGGGCCGTCATTTAGAACAAACCCGTGTTTGTTGTCTATGGGATTTTCTATGGGCGTGTTCAGGTAAGCAATTATTGCGGTATTCATGCCCGTGAAGCTTTTTTGCGGGTTAAGCAAAAAAATACAGTTTGAGTAATCTTCGGAATTATTAAGGTTTTTAACAGACAGAAGAAATTTATCAATCAGGGCAGCATTTTCCTCGGTAAATATTGTGTTGTTGCCGCTGAAAAACGAATTTCTAATGCGGCCCGGATTTAGTGCTTTAAAAGCTCCGGCAGATTTTGAAACATCGGTGGTATTTAATACGTCACAATACTCTGCCAGTATACCCGGGCAGTTATTAGTGCAGGTAAATTGAGCCCCAAAAAAGTTTTTATTTATTTTGCCGGTAGTGAGGTTGGCGTCTATGGTAACTATGGCGGCATCTTTTCCCGCAAAAGAAGGGGATGATGTGACTATTAAAATTGTAAGCAAAACTAAAAAATTCATTTGTGCCTCTGGTAATTAGTCAAAAAACCTACCTTTTAATGTTACACTTTTATTTCCAATCTTACAACCCATAGCTGAATATTGCTGAATATGGGATATTTTTTCTATTACAATAATTTACTATAATACTACTATGAAAAATGTTTGCCTTATTACCCCAAGCTGGCTGATAAAAAAGAAAAGCGAATTTCAAAAAGGTATCAAAAATATTGAAAAGCTGGGTTTTAAAGTAATAAACAAACAGTTTCCTTCCAGTTTACCAGCGCCAAAAGAAAAAGCAAAAGAAATCCACAAGGCATTTAAAAATAAAAATGTTGATGTTGTGCTTGCCCAGCGCGGCGGGTATAGCTCTATGAAAGCCCTTCCTTACATTAATTACAGCATTATAAAGAAAAACCCCAAAATTTTGGCGGGGTTCAGCGATTTAAGTACCCTACTTAATACAATTTACGAACGTACCGGCCTTATTACCCTTCACAGCCCCATGATACTGAATTTTTCAGATACTACAGATTTTACAGTAAGGTCATTTCAAAACGCTGTAAATGGTTTTCCGGAAAAAAACCTGCTAAAAGGTTCTGCTGTAAAAGTTTACAAGTCCGGGAAAGCAGAAGGAATATTAAAAGGCGGCAACCTGATAACTTTAACAGCGCTTATAGGCACGAAATGGGAAACAGATGTGGCGAGCAAAATACTGTTTTTGGAAGATGTAGATGAAAAGCCCCACTCCATAGACCGGTATCTGACCCAGTGGATTTTATGCGGCAAGCTGCAGAAAGTAAAAGCCCTTGTACTAGGTGATTTCAGGGGCGTAGATAATAAAGAAGTGTTTAATGTGATAAAAAATCAGATGAAAATAAATTTTCCCGTTATACACTGCCCAAATATAGGCCACGTAAAAGATAAAATTACGTTACCTGTGGGAGCAAAAGTGGAGCTTGATACAAGCAGAAAGACATTAGTAGTCGGATAGGATACTTTTATGAATATTATTTTTATTCTTCTTATTACAATCAGTGTGGTTTTTGCCATAGCTAATAACAGAGTTGAAGAATTTACTACAGCTGTTTTTGATTCTACAAAATTAGCGGTAGAAATATCTTTAATGCTTCTTGCTGTTATTTCTTTATGGCTTGGATTAATAAAAATACTTGAAGATTCCGGTATAATCCACAATCTTTCAAAAATTTTCAGGCCGGTTATAAAACGCCTCTTTAAAAACATTCCGGATGACCATCCTGCCATAACTTCAATTACATTGAATTTTTTAGCCAATCTTTTCGGTATTGGTAATGCTGCTACTCCGCTGGGTATAAAAGCTATGCAGGATTTGCAGACATTAAATGAAGATAAAGAAACCATTACTTTTGAAATGATGCTGTTTATTGTTATAAATACTTCCAGTATTCAGCTTGTTCCATTTACTGTAATTGGTATTCTTTCAGGTTTGGGTTCAAAAAACCCTACTGCAATAGTACTGCCTATTATTTTGGCAACAGTTATTTCTTCGGTTATAGCAATAACGAATTTATTTGTTTTCAGGAAATTTCTGGGGAAAGGCAAATGAACAAACTACAATATATTTCAAATCTTATAATACCTTTATTCCTGCTTTTTGTAGTTATTTATGGTTTTATAAAAAAAGTAAAGGTTTATGATTCATTTATTGCCGGCGCAAAGGAAGGCCCCGGGGTAGTGATAAAAATATTTCCATACCTGCTGGCAATATTTGTAGGAATAAAGGGATTTCAGGCTTCCGGCGCATTTGATTTTCTTAAAGAGGCACTGGCGCCGCTTTGCTATTTTCTTAATATTCCAATTGAAGTTATTTCTATATCAATAATTAAACCTTTGTCCGGAGGGGCTTCTACTGCGGTATTTACAGATATTGTTAAAACCACCGGGCCGGATTCAATTGCCACCAGAATTTCTGCTGTTATTATGGGAAGCGCAGAAACCACATTTTATGTGCTTGCTATTTACCTGGGATCTGTGGGAATAAAAAAAACCAAATATTTAGTTCCTGTCTGCGTAATATCCGACATCATTGGAATAGTTCTGGCAGTAGTAATAGTGAAACTGCTGTTCTAAAATATTGATGATACGCACAATAAAGCATTAAAATAAGTGGATAGGTGGTTTGTAAAATCTTTTACTAACCACATAAACACCTAACAACTTAACCCTTGTATTTTTTTTATTAGCTGATACAAGGGTGCTACCCGCAATCACTTTTTTAGGTTTCAGTTAAAAATAATATGTGCAGATTACTTGGCATTACAAACTACAGTTATGAAAAAAACCAGGAATTACTGGTGAATTTTATTAATCTTGCTAAAGTGGGCAGGGTTCCGGAAGGTTCCGGGCCCGGGCATTTAGACGGCTGGGGCATAGGCTATTATAAGCAAGGACGGGCAGTAATAGAAAAAAGCGGGCTTTCAATTCTTGATGAAAAAGATAAAGTGATTGATATTTTAAAAAATATCGGTGAAACCGGCATATTAATATTTCACTTAAGAAAATCTGCCTGGGAAGGCACAACGGATATAAAAAACGCACATCCATTCTGCTATAAAAATGTAATATTTTCTCATAACGGGACTATAAGAGATTATCAAAAACTCTTAGAGCAGATTAATCCAAACGATGCTCCTGCACAGGACGCAAAAGACACAGAAGTATTTTTTAGATATATTATGCGCAATTATACAGATGATTTAAACTGTAGTTTTCATAAAGCAGTTGAAACAATTAAAAAAGAAAACATATATACCGCAATAAACTGTATATTTTCAGAAGGCAGTAAAATGTATGTTTACAGGGAATATACAAAAGAACCGGATTATTATACGCTTTTTGAAACAAAACAGGACAAATCAATAATCGTCTGCTCCGAAAATATTTCTAACAAGCTCACCTGGCAAACAATTGAAAAAGACAGCCTGCAAGCGTACAGTTTATGAAACCATTTGATGTAATTGTAATAGGCGCCGGGGCTTCCGGCACATTTGCGGCAATCTGCTCTGCACAAAAAGGAAAAAAAGTACTCTTAATTGAAAAAAACGACTGTATATGCAAAAAGCTTGGTATTACAGGCAACGGCAGATGCAACATCACTCATACCGGAGAAATAAAAGAGTTTATAAACTGTTATGGAAAAAACGGCAAATTTCTTTACCGCGCTTTCAATAGTTTTTTTAATAATGACCTCCTGTCCTTTCTTTCCAGTCGCGGCGTAGAAACGAAAATAGAAGATAATGGGAAATACTATCCTGTAAGCAATACCGCAGATACCATAATAACCGTTCTCAGAAACAGCCTAAAAGAACATAACGTAAGAATAAAGTACAATTCAACAGTTGAAAGTATTACGCTTTCCGGAAATACCAAAACAATCAAACTAAAAACAGGCAGTGAGAATTACGAAGCGGATAAAATAATTATTGCTACCGGAGGCCTTTCATACCCGGCAACAGGTTCAACGGGTGACGGTTATCTTTTTGCAAAAAGTCTCGGTATAAATGTCACTGAATTATATCCAGCCCTGGTACCGCTGGAAACCAGAGAGAAAAATGTGAAGGAACTGCAGGGTTTTGCCTTAGAAAATGTGATAATAAGCCTTTATGCCGCAGGAAAAAAAATAGCCACGGAAACCGGTGATATGCTGTTTACTCATTACGGCCTTTCTGGGCCTGCAATTATGAATCTCAGCGGTTATGCGGCAGATTATCTCAACAAAAATGAAAAGGTAGAGGTCGCCATAAACCTGGCCCCGGCGTATACGCAGGAAAGCCTGAAAGCAGAACTTAATAAAGAAATATTAAAAGCCGGCAAGAAAATATTTGCCAACGGCATCAGGAAATTTATCCCTTCAAAACTTGTGCCGGTTATGACAGCAGTAACCGGTATAAGCGAAAATAAACAGTGCAACCAGCTTACAGCAAAGGAAAGAGAAATAATAGTTGATTTTATTTCTGCATTCAGGCTGGAAATAACAAAAACCAGGCCTATAGAAGAAGCTACCATTACCCGCGGGGGAATAGCCCTTGAAGAAATAAATCCGCAGACTATGGAATCAAAAAAAATAAAAGGTTTACATTTTTGCGGGGAAATAATAAATATTGACGGAAAATGCGGGGGATATAACCTTCAGGAAGCTTTTTCTACGGCCTATCTTGCTGCAGAAAATTGTTGAGCAGTTTTTGCAGAGTGCTAACCATTTCTATATCCGCATCTTTAACATTCATAAGCGTATATTTTAGTTTTAACTCTTCCCACTTCTTTATTCCCATTGTATGATACGGCAGTAATTCAACTTTTTGCGGTTTGCTGTAAGTTTTTATCAAGCCGGCAAATTCTTTTATATGTTCCGGGCTGTCATTGATGCCGGGTATGATAACCTGCCTTAGCCAAAGGAGAATATTTTGCTGTGAAACATATTTTAGAAATTCAAGGGTGTTTTTGAGCGGTTTGCCGGTAAGTTTTTTATAAGCATTTTCTTCATTATGTTTAATATCAAGTATTACAAGATCGGTATATTTCAGGCATTCCTTTACAGTATCATCTAGAAAGTAACCGGAAGTATCAACAGCGGTATGAATGTTATTGATCTTGCAGGATTTTAAAAGCTCTAGCAGAAATTCAGGCTGGGCAAAAGGCTCTCCTCCGGAAAAAGTAACGCCGCCGTTTTTGTTAAAGTACGGCTGGCATTTTAAAATACGTTTTATAACTTCCGGTAGTTCATAAGTAGTACCGGATGACGTGTCCCAGGTATCCGGGTTATGGCAGTAAGCGCATCTTAAGGGGCATCCCTGCAGAAAAATTACGCACCGTAAGCCGGGGCCGTCAAGGCCTGCAAGAGTTTCAATAGAGTGTATTTTTCCGTTCATAGTGAAATAAATATCTTTTTTTGAAATGATTTATTCACTTTTGTTGCTGTTTTTCCTTTGGAACAACGAAAGAAAATGAGATTTTCAAAACTTCTCTCCCTCTACGACGGGTTCGTCAAACAGTTGAAAATCATTGCATTTTCTTTCGTTTAAAACAGCAATGCCGTTCAAAATCATTTCATTTGCTTTTAAATTCAAAAACTAATGGTTATTTATACGGCAATTTAACTATTATCCACTGATTATAACTTTAGCGTTCAGAGTTTAGCGTTGTTTTTAAATGCTCTTATGGAAAGTTCTTTTTATTACTTCATTCTGCTGTTCCGGTTTCAATGTATGGAAATTTACCGCATATCCTGAAACCCTGATAGTTAAAAAAGGATATTTCTGCGGGTTTGCTATGGCATCTTCAAGTGTTTCTTTAGTAAGTACGTTTACGTTAAGGTGATGGGAATTATTTTTAAAGTAACCGTCAAGCAAACTGGAAAGATTTTGAATTTGTTCATTTAAAGATTTCCCGATAACCGAAGGTGTAACGCTGAAAGTACAGGAAATGCCGTCTTTACAACAGTCATAGGGAAGTTTTGCAACAGAGTTTAATGATGCAATAGCGCCTGATTCATCTCTGTTATGCATTGGATTAGCTCCAGGGGCAAACGGTTCTCCGGATTTTCTGCCGTCCGGTGTGGCCCCGGTTTTTTTACCGTAAACAACATTTGAAGTAATGGTAAGAATTGAAAGTGTATGTACGGAATTTCTGTAAGCCGGCGTTTTTTTAAGCGATGCCATAAAATCCTTTATTAAATCAATTGCCAAATCATCTACTTTTTCATCATCATTACCGAATTTTGGAAAATCACCTTCAACCTGATAATTATAAATCAAGCCGTTTTTATCGCGTAAAGGTTTCACTTTTGCGTATTTAACAGCGCTTAAGGAATCTGAAACTACGGATAAACCTGCTACGCCAAAAGCCATAAATCTGCCGACTTTTGTATCGTGCAGCGCCATCTGTAATTTTTCATATGCGTATTTGTCGTGCATATAATGGATAACATTCATAGTGTTAACGTAAAGTTTGCACAGCCAGTCCCTGTAGAAATTATATCTTTTCACTACTTCATCATAATTAAGCGTATCGTCTGTAATCGGTTTCATTTCGGGCCCAATTTGTTCTCCGGTAAGCTCATCCTTTCCGCCGTTTAAAGCCAGTAAAAGCATTTTTGGCAGGTTGCACCGAGCGCCGAAAAACTGCATCTGCTTTCCTATTTTCATGGCGGAGACACAGCAGGCTATGGCATAATCATCGCCAAAATCCGGGCGCATAAGGTCATCATTTTCATATTGTATGGAATTTGTTTCTATGGAAACCTTACTGCAGAAAAACTTAAACGGTTCCGGCAGTTTTTCAGACCAAAGCACCGTAAGATTAGGCTCAGGGGCGGGTTCCAGGTTATAAAGTGTCTGTAAAAAACGGTAAGAAGTTTTTGTTACCAGAGTTCTGCCGTCAAGGCTCATGCCGCCTACTGACTCCGTAATCCATAACGGGTCACCGGCAAAAAGCTCGTTATATTCCGGGGTACGCAGCTGGCGCGCCATGCGCAGTTTAATCACAAAATCATCAATTATTTCCTGCACGCCTTCCTCTGTAAGGGTTCCTTCCGCTAAATCACGCTCAAAATATATGTCAAGAAATGTTCCAACTCTTCCTAAAGACATGGCGGCGCCGTTTTGTTCTTTGATAGCGCCCAGATAGGCAAAGTAAAGCCATTGAACGGCTTCTTTTGCATTTGTTGCGGGAGCTGAAATATCAATTCCGTACATAGTTGCCATTTCTTTTAATTTTTTAAGGAAATCCACCTGCCGGTAAAGTTCTTCTGTAAGGCAGATAGTTTCTTCATTCATATCTTCCTTTGAAAGCTTAACTTTATCGTTTATTTTTTGTTTTATCAGTTCATCTACTCCGTAAAGAGGTACTCTGCGGTAATCACCTATTATTCTGCCTCTGCCGTAAGCGTCCGGCAGCCCGGTGATCACGCCGCATTTTTTTGCTTTCTTCATTTCATCGGTATAAACTCTATATACGCCTTCATTGTGTGTAGTGCGGTAAGAAAAAAATTCTTCAATTTTCGGGTCTAATTTGTAGCCGTAAGATTCACAGGCCTTGCGTGCCATTTTAATTCCGCCAAACGGATTTACGCTTCTTTTTAGCGGGCGGGCAGTCTGTAACCCAACAATAATTTCGTTTTCTTTGTCTAAATAACCTGCGGGATAAGTGGTAAGGGAGGACACTGTGGAGGTGTCAATATCCAGCACGCCGCCCATTTCTCTTTCCAGTGATGCCAGTCCCTGAAGTTTTTTAAATAGTTTTTTTGTTCTTTGGGTGGATTGTTTTAAAAAGGTTTCATCTCCGGTATAGGGTTTGTAATTTTTCTGGACAAAATTCCTTAAATCAATAGTTTCCTGCCAGACACCCGGAATAAACGATCTCCATGCATTGTTATTCATGTTAGTTACCTCCGCAAACGAAATAAAAACGCAAAATTAATTGCATCTAACCCGCTTGCACTAAAAATTGTTTTAAATGTTTAGGTGGTTTGCTTTCCACCTGGCCAAAAAAACTTCTGCCCAGGCGGTCGGCTTGAAATTATCCCGGTCCCTTGTGGTTTAGGCCCACAAATCCGCCAGTAGCGGGATAACGTACGAAAGGATTGGTTAAAATGAACTGTTGTTTCTATGAAAATTCTATAAATTTGAAACCTGCTTGTCAAGAAATTAAAATTCCATGGTATATTATTATTCGTTTAGCGGTTTTTTGCAATTTTTCTACAAAAGCAGTAAAATATACACGTAAAAGTAATAATTTCAGTCAGTTAGCCCCGGAACAAAATGGTTTTTAAAATATTTTTAAACCCATCCGCATTAAAATACAATAAAGAACTTACTCAAAGAATATTTCTTATACAAACCCTGCCGTTAAATGTAATAATCAAAAAGACCTGCTCCTTATTTTTGTTTATATTGTTTTTATCCAAGTTTCGTTAGATTAATAAATAATCAAAAACCAGTATATAGAAAAATTAGTATTAACAGTCTTCGAAAATAATGATTAAAAGCCATATAAGCTTATTATGCCTGGTTTTTTTATTTCTTAACATACCTAAAGCAGGCGCAACTGTTTATTATGTTTCCAATATAGGCAGTGATGCAGCCAGCGGCACATCTACCTCTACCGCAAAAGCAACAATTCTTTCGGCTTATAATGCCTCTTCAAACGGTGATACAATAAAAATATCTTCCGGGTTGTTTTCGGGTGATCTGACTCAAATAGAGAAAAATCTTTTGTTTGAGGGAGGTTATACTGCTGACTTTCAGGAAAAGAATTACAAAATATACAGGTCTACTGCAATAGGTAAATTTAATGTTTATTCAAACGTATCTCCGGTCAATGTAACCTTTAAAGGTATTTCATTTTCCTCAGGAACAAATGTAATAGGTTTTACTTCATACAATTTAAGCTCCCCAACATTTATTGTACAGGATTGTGTGATTTTCAATAGTTCCGGCAATGCAATATCTTTAGTAGGAATACAAGGCGGTACGGGTAATATTATAATAGCATCAAATACAATTACTAACTGCAGTGCAGGAATTAATATTTCCATGCAAACAAATTTATCTGCATTAATACACAATAATGCAATTACAAATATGCCCGCTTGCGGAGATAATACGCTTGGAGGAAACGGGATAATAGTTTCATATACGGACGAAAAATTTGTTATTTCATCAAACACTATAGCTTTTTGTGAGAACCGCGGAATTTACGGAAGCGGCTCGGTTTATAACGGCCCGGTAGTAAGAAATAATATAGTCCACAGGTGTGGTTGGGGTGGCGGCACTAATCGCGGAGGGGTAGTTTATACTTCGGGCAGGATAACAATTATTGGTAATCTGGTATATAAAAACTATTCTAACGGCATAACTCTTGATAATGCCTATAATGGAACAATTGTAAAAAATAACACAATAGCCAACAATGTAGGGGCTGGAGTATTGTATGGATTGGGTACATCATTTTCTAATAATATTATTTTTTGCAATACACTAAGCGGGGGAATTAACGAACAGGAACTTCAGGGGGTATCCGGAGATCTGGGTTACAATGTTTTTGGAAATAACGAAGGCGGACCTGAAGAATTTTATTTGGGGGCAAACTATGAGGCCGGATTAAGTTTCTATAAACCCTACGGGCACGACAACCTGCTTGTCCCGGTTTCTTCAACAGACACAATATTTGTAGATGTTGTAAATGATGATTACCATCTCGCCGCTAATTCAATAGCTATTGATGCCGGAGACCCGGATGACCCAGTAGGAAATGAACCCCTGCCCAATGGAAACAGAATTGACTGCGGTGCTTACGGGGGGACGCAGGAAACCGCAGTTTCAGAGACCATACCGCCTGCAGCAGTGACAGATTTAACCGCAATACCGGGCACAAATATAGGTGAAATCAAATTAATCTGGAGCGTTCCCGGAGACGATGGCACTTATAACCGTCACATTTATGGAGCAAGATATTATCTTAAATATGCCACATTTTCCCTGACAGGTTATACTACCCAGCAATGGTGGGACATTGCGGACTTGTTTACACCCCAGGATCAGTGGATTGTAGGCGAAGATACTACGGTAACTAAAAGTAATCCTGACTGGAAAGAAGAGCAGCCTATGGGCATAGTAGGCAAAAGAGAAAATTTTATACTTTATGATTTAACCCCCGGGGTAACATATTTCTTTATGTTGAAAACCCGGGATAATTCCGGCAACTTATCAGTGGTGGATGATAAATCTACCGATACTGCTACCATGGCAAATGCTTATGCACAGGGAATCGGTAACAGTATCCCTGTACTTGGCCATACTATGGATAATATATTAGGAAGCGCGGCGCAGAGAAGGGATGATTCTGACCTGGTTGATATAAAGTTCCGCATAAAAGATTCAGACGGCCCCGGAGATATTTCTCTTTTTGTTAATGACAGCGCACAATACAGCTTAGCCAGCGGTCCCTGGAACAATATTGATAAAGCTCACCTGATATTTCCTGTAACTTATTTTGCGCCGGCAACAGATTTCAGCGGCACAGAATATACGGTTATCTGGGTTACCACAAAAACATTTTCTGGTATTGAAAATGATAACGTTGCTTTCAGATTTAAAGTAAATGACGGAAATGCAACCAGCCTTTATGCAAGTACAGGAGTATTTTCCGTTGATACCGAATCACCTGGAATTTCCGGCAGAAATATTTTGTCCCGCACACCTGTAAGTATTAAATATGGCTGGAGTTCAACAACAGACCCGAATTTTGACCAGTTTTACGTTTATTATGCCAGTTATTCCTTTGCATCGGCAAATCCTTATGCGGCAAATAAAATATGGAACGCATCAAATGATGCGTTGTTGTATGTAAATGCTACCACTTTCACCGTGATTACAGGTTTATCAATGTATACAACCTACTGGTTTTATGTTCAGCCCAGAGATGCGTTCGGCCATGCGCCTACCCACGGGCTGGCGGTTATAAGCACCATGACTCTTTTGGATGTTATACCGCCTGCCGCAGTTTCAGACCTTACAGTTTCTTTGGGTCCTAATGTAGGTGATGTAAAACTCCAGTGGACCTCTCCCGGTGATGACGGTACCTCTGAAACTATCCCTAACGGTTTGTATGAAATAAAATATTCAAGTGTAGGAATAATTACAGCGTTAAACTATTCAACACCTCCGGAATCATCATATATTTTTACTTTGACTACTTCAGTTGTGCCCGGGCGTTTAAGCGCCTGGATAATTACCGGATTAATACCGTCTACTACTTACTGGTTTGCGCTTAAAACATGTGATGACGGAAATTTATGGAGTGTATGGAATTCAACTGCAGATGTTGCCAGCGTAAACACAGGCGCTTACGGCTGGGCAAGATATGTGGATACCACTATTCCGGCAGGTTCTTTCAGCGGGAACTTTAGTGAATCGGGCGGCGCGCTTTACAATACGCAATGGGCAGACGAGGCTTATGGAATTGCGGTAGACACGTTTTCAGCCGGCGGGCCATATTTGTATTCAGTAGGTTTTTCATCAATCAACGGCGGTTACTGGCCTAATGATGCAATGATAATAAAGTATGACCAGTACGGTAATAAATCAGCCGCAAGGCTTTATAACGGGGTGAAAGCGAGAAACGATATATTCAGGTCTGTGTACGTGGCCGCCAGCGGTTATATTTATGCCGGCGGTAATACAATAGGCCCAACCTTTAACGATGATTACCTGGTTGCTAAGTATGACCAGGACCTGGTGCTTTTAACTTCCACAACTATTAATGGTTTAGGAAATAACGCTGATAATATCTACGGGATTGTTGCAGATGCCCAGGGAAATATAATAGTTTCCGGCAGGTCATACAATGGCGCCGGGCCTTCCTATGATGTTACAACTATTAAATATAATTCTGAATTATCTGCTATTTTATCATCTGCAACCTTTGACAGCGGAGGGACAGATTATGGTTATCGGGTTGCTGTAGACAGTAATTCAAATATTTATGTAACTGCCGCCTGCAATTCAAAATTTTCAGTTTTGAAATATAACTCCTATTTAACGCTGGTTTCTTCAATAGCTTTTAACAGAAGTTCATCCAATGCTTACAGTATTAAATGCAATAATGCAGGTGAAGTTATTGTTTCCGGAGACTTGTGGGAAAATCCAAGCCAGGATTTGCTTGTCATAAGGTATAATTCTGATTTGTCTGTCATGCTGTCCTCTATAACTTTTAACAGCGGCGCTAATGATTATGGTTACGGTATGACGCTGGATAATTCCGATAATGTTATTCTTGCTGCAAAAATAAACAGTGATATAGGAATTGTTAAATACAGCTCCGACCTCAGCTTGATGATTTCTTCCCAGACCTATGACAGCGCTACTGCGGATTCGGCGGAAGATATTTGCGTAGGGCTTTCAAGTTATGTTTATGTTGCAGGTTATTCTGATAACGGAGCTAAAAATGATTTCAGGACCATCAGGTTTAATGTTGATAATCCTGACCTTGTTGCACCGTCTGCAGTTACAGACCTTCTGGCCCAGACGGGTTTGGCGGAAGGGCAGGCAAAACTTAACTGGTCTGTTCCCGGAGATGATAATTGGTCAGGCACTTTAGGTTCTGGCTCAGGTTTTAAAATTCAGTACTCTACTTCTGCTGACGGGTTTCCTCCGGGTGCCTGGGCACAGAATTATGCGCAGGTATATATTTCAAGTTCAGCAGCTGCGCCTTATACCAGGGTTTCCTATACGGTTACAAGTTTAACCGGCGGTACAACTTATTATTTCAGGGCCTGGCATCGGGATGAAGTTCCCAACTGGGCGGTTATGTCTAACCTGGCAACTGCATATGCCCTGCCTGACATAATAAGCCCTTCATCAATTACAGATTTATACGGTACCTGTGGCATAAATTCCGGAGAAATTATTTTAAACTGGACAACTCCGGGAGATGACGGGTCCATGGGTTCTTTGGTTTCCGGGGCGAATTTTAAAATACAATATTCAACGTACAGTGAAATTATATGGTCTCCGGTTACGGCAGAGATTACAATTTCAACAGCTGCAGCGCCGTTTATAAAAGCCGCTTATACAATTACCAGCCTCTCGCCCGGGGTTACCTATTTTATTCAAATATGGGCCGCAGATGATACCGGCAATATTTCCGGTATTTCAAACGGTACAACAGCCCAGGCAAAAATAAATCTTCCGTTTTCGCCGGTTGGTTTTAGTGCAACTGTACTTTCAACTACAACCATAAGGTGGTTTTGGCAGGATATTGAAGATTATGAGCAGGGTTACAGAATAAAAACTTCAACAGGCGCAATAATAGCAACATTGTCTGCGAACACTACTTTTTGGATTGAAGAAAACCTTACCGCAAATACTTCAAGTTACAGATATGCAGAAGTTTATAACCTGGCCGGTTCCAGCGCAGTCCCGGGGATTTTAAAATATACTTTTGCAAACCCTCCCGTAAATACGGCCTTTACCGGTGTTTTTCTTTCAAGCGTAACCTTTAACTGGGAATTAAACGGCAATGCTGACGGGACAAGATGGGAAATACTGCGTTCAACAAATAATTTTGCAGCCAGCACTACCACTATGTTCACTTACGCTATGGCTTATACAAGCATTACATTCACGGACATGGATATGATTTCAGAAGCCAGTTATTACTATAAGGTGCGTGCGTTTAATGCTGAAGCAATAGCAACAAATTATGATATTACAATATCAACTTATTTAGGGGATGCAACGGCGCCTGCTCAGATAACGGATTTAACGGGAACTAACGGCACAAATTCCGGAGAAATTCTTTTAAGCTGGACAACTCCCGGAGATAATGGTTATTTGGATAACCTGCTTTTTGGTTCAAAGTTTAAAATTCAGTATTCCACTTCTGCCGACGGTGTCCCTCCGGGTGCCTGGGCTGACAGTAATGCGCAGATTTTAGTTTCTACATCGGGCATCAGCCCCGGAATAAAAGTAGCGCAGGCAGTTACAGGGCTTGTGAAAGGAACAACATATTTTATCCGTTTATGGACAACGGATGATGTGGGCAATTGTTCGGGTATTTCAAATGCAACCACCGCACAGGCTTCTTATAGCGCTGCAGTTTATGTTACCCAAAATGTTCCTATAAGCATGTGCAGTAATACAACTTACTATGTTTCTGTAACAATGCAAAATACCGGAATAACTAACTGGACCAAAGACGCAAATTTCAGGCTGGGTTCACAAAACCCTATGGATAACCAGCAATGGCTGCTTACAACGGGGCGCGTGGAATTGGATGTTGCTGATAATATTGCCCCGGGCCAGCAAAAAACATTTTCGTTCGTGGCAACAGCCACTGCGGCGGCAGGAGCTTATAATTTCCGGTGGCAGATGGTTCAGGAAGGGGTGGAGTGGTTTGGAGATCTTACCCAGAATGCCACGGTATATATTTACCAGCCCGGGTTGCCGGTTGAAACAGTCGATACTTTGGAACATTTTCTTACAGATTATTCTACGCAGGCATTAAGCGGTACTCATGCCCACAGCCAGCTTGTAGGAAGTAATGATGTGTATTTTGTAAAGTGGTCTTCCATGGCTTTTGAATTATACGAATGGGACGATGATTTCATATATATGAAGGAAGATCAGAGTTATCTGATTAATGCAGGTTATGCTTTTTATCCGGGTAAATGGATGAAAAGGCAGATGAATATAGGTGAAAAGATTGATATGAACAGTAACGGGCTTCACTGGTTTGATAGTTCATGTAATATTACAAGCCAGGGAATTTTTATGTATGAAAATACGCTTGAAGCCCATGTAACAGATTTTTATATGGGCGGGGATATGGGTACGCAGGATGTTATTATCCTGAAATATTTTTATTATGACAAATACGAAAAGTTTTATTACAGCAAAGAATGGGGATGGATAATGTGGGAACTATATGTAAGCAGTTCAAGTTCTCTTAGTTATGCATCCAGGTTTAACGTTGCAGCAGGTTCAACGATTACTCCGTCACAGGCATTTACTAAAACAGCTCCTCCGGGAAGTGTTACAGATTTATCGGCAGCAGCCGGAACAAATGAAGGCGAAGTACAGCTGGTATGGTCTGCCCCCGGTGATGACAGGTGGCTGGGAGATTTAATAACAGGTTCAAGTTATAAAATTCAATACTCAACATTCAGCGGTGTTGTGTGGTCAACGGCAGCTTTCAATATTACAATTTCAACAACAGCCGCGGCCTTGAGCCGAATGACTTACTCCATTACAGGCCTGTCCCCGGGTGTTACTTACTATATAAGTTTGTGGACAAAAGATGAAAAAGGCAACTGCTCAGGAATTTCAAACTGCACAACCACGCAGGCAAAAATAAATCTTCCGCTGGCACCGGTTGATTTTAACGCAATAGCTCTTTCAACTTCATCCATAAAATGGTTCTGGCAGGACATTGAAGAAAATGAGCTTGGTTATAGAATACGGACTTCAACAGGCGGGTTGCTGGCAGAGTTACCTGTAGGTGCAACTTCCTGGATAGAGGAACGTTTGACAGCAAATACATCAAGTTACAGATATGGTGAAGTTTATAATTTAGCGGGTTCCAGTGCCTGCGCAGGAGTAACAAAATATTCTTTTGCAAAACCTCCGGTAAATACCGCGTTTATGGGGATTTATCTTTCAAGTATAACTTTCGGCTGGGAATTAAACGGCAACCCTAACGGGACAAAATGGGAAATATTGCGGTCAACAAATGATTTTACAGCCAGCACAATAACATTAGTTTCTTATGCAACGGGTTATACTAACCTGTTTTTTGCAGACACAGACCTGGTGTCCGGAGTAAGCTATTATTATAGGGTATGCTCTTTTAACGGTGAAGGTACCGCAACAGATTATGATACGGTTATATCTACATATTTTAGTGACAGAATTGCGCCTTCGCAGGTTACGGATTTGTTGGGTGTTCCCGGCAATAATGCAGGGGAAATAAAATTAAACTGGTCCTTTACCGGAGATGATTACCAGACAGGATATTTCAGTGCAGGTTGTTTTTTTAGAATAAAGCATTCAACATATGCAGGCGTTAACTGGCAGTTAAAACCTGTGGATATGGAAATTTCAACTATGGCAGCAGTGCAGGCAAAAGCAGAATATGCAGTTACAGGCCTTACTCCGGGTGTAACATATTTTGTTCATATCTGGCTGGCAGATGAAGCCGGGAATTGGTCTGACATATCAAACACATTAACAGTCCAGGCAAGAATAAACCTTCCTTTAAAACCGGAAAACTTTATAGGTACGGCATTATCAACAGCATCAATTAAATGGAGCTGGGAAGATAATTCTGATAATGAAACTGAATTCAGAATATATTCTTCAACGGGTTATCTGATAACAGTTTTACCGGAAGGCACAACAGAATATTTGGAGTCTGCCTTGAGTGAAAATACAGCTTATGCGCGTTTTATAAAAACCTGGAACCTGAAAGGGGAAAATGTGGATATTACTTCCGCTACGGTTTATACCTATGCAAACACTCCGGCAGTTTTTTATGCAAGTTCCGAAGCGGCCCATTCCATTATGCTTAGCTGGGCCGGGGCAACGGCTCAAAACTTCAGGATAGATAAATCTACAGATAATTTATTCTGGTCAATTATTTTGCAAAGTACAACAAGTCTGTATTGTGAAATAGATAAATTATTTCCCGGCACAACTTACTATTTTGCAGTATGGAGCTATAATGCCGGCGATTATTTATCCCTTTCAAGCACAACATTAAATACAGTAACAAAAAACCTTTCTCAAAACATTTTAAATCCCGGCACAGGCGGAGTTGAGTCTAAAAGCAAAATGGTAAACACCGCTGAATTGAAAACTGAAATTAGAATTCCTGCGGGCGCTATCAGTGAAGAAACGTATATTGATATAAATTTAACCCCTCTTTCAGGCACCAGGGAAGCCGATATATTAAAATTAACACAAGCCGATGATATAATAAATGCTGATAATCAAAAATATTTGTTTGATTATTCAATAGTAGAACTGAATATGTATGATTTAAGAGGCAACAGGATTACAGGCGCTTTTTTAAAGAATGTAACTCTGGCTCTGCAATACCCAGATGAAAATAATGACGGTATAATAGATGATACAATAGCAAAGGTTTTAGAAAGAAGATTAAATATTTACAGGCTTAATGAAATATCGGGGGAATGGGAATTTACCGGGGGCAATGTTTTAAAAACAGATAATACCGTTGAAGCAGAGTTGGATCATTTTTCAATATATTGCCTTATAGCAAATACAATTTCATCACAAACAGATTTAAAGAATGTTATAGTTTATCCCAACCCGTTTAAAAATGAAGCCGGAAGCAGGTTTAACAGCGCCAGCGGAATGATTTTTGATAATCTTACGGCAAATGTAAACTTAAAAATTTACAATATTGCCGGTGAACTGATTTATGAGACTGTTATTGAAAACGGCAGCGGCAGGTTTGATTGGCAGATGGTAAATAATACCGGGGAACAAACTGCAAGCGGTGTTTATATATACTTCATATCTAACAGAGACAACACTTTAGATAAAACTTCCGGTAAAATAGCAATAATAAAATAAAAATAAGCAGGTTATAAAATAATGCGCGGTTTTATTTCGGGGCTGCCGCAAAAATGTTTTTTTCAGGATTGTTTTCAACCGAAATTTTTGTTTCTAAAAGAATTCTATAAATTTAATCGGCTGGTTACCAGAAAAGCCCGGAAACATTCTTTCATGGTGTCGTCTGTCTATGCAATACGCACGAAAAACGCCCGCCGGCTAAAAACCAAAATGAGCATAATACCAGGGTATAATAGTATAGATTTTGAATCTTAAGTATAATAATAAACAAGGAGAGGGGAAAACGAATTATTTGTTCATTTTAAAAAACGTATCAAGGAGAATTTATGAAAAAAATGTTAATTGTTATGGGTTGTATTGTTTGCGTATTGTCAGTATTTTATGCGTACAAAGCTTTTTCCAAGCAGGGTGAACACATCGGCGAGCAGAAAATGCTTGCTGTGAATATTGAGTTCAATAACTCGGTTGGAAAAACAGTTACCAGTGCTCAGGGTGTTGACTATTATTTTCAGAACGGTTCCTTGCTTGGCCATGAAGCTCAGGTATATCCTGAAAAATACTGGGGTGAATTTCCTATGTATTTCTTTGGGATGCCTACAGGGGTAAAAGTAACAGTCACAAACATAGGCCCAAGAGCAAAAGACAAAATCAGGATTATTACAGAATCATACGTACTGCGCACCGACGGTTCTAACGGGCCTGCAATGTGTGAGCCGAAAGTAATTGAAGTTGAACTTTCTAAGGGAGAAACAAAAAGCATAGATGCAACTTTTACAACGCCTTATTCACCTGCCGCTGAATCCGGACTGGACCGTTTTATCGTAAAAGTCCAGCACTCAAATGAAGGCAGCGGGCCGGGGAATAATGAACCTGCTCTTGTTATGTCCAAAGAAGGCATTTACTGTCCGCCAAAATACACGCCAAAATAAGATTTAATACAACAAACGAGAATAAAAAACCACCCGCTTGGGTGGTTTTTTTATGTACAAAAGATTACACTTTTTATATTTAAAAATATATAATAAAGAAGTTACCCGATTTGTATCCCCGTATTTCAGAGGTGGTTATGGTAAAAAATATATTTGCAAAAATTGCGGTTTTACCAATTCTTTTAATTTCTCTTTCCGTATATGCCCAGCAAAACCCAAATCCGCTATCTCTTGAAGATTGTATTATCCTGGCAGAAAAAAATAATGAATTAATCCAAATTCAGATTCAGAAAATTGAGCAGGCAAAACAAGTTCTCAGGCAGGCAAGGGGTGCGCTTCTGCCGGAAGTGGATTTTGTTTTTGTGCAGACATTAAAAGATACTTCCGGAAGTTCAGCTTCCGGTAACAGTACTGATTCTAAAATTACGGCCAGCCAGCCTTTGTTTTACGGCTTTACACTTAAAAATGTAGTGGCTATAGCGGAAGCGCAAAGCCGTGTTTCAGAACTGGAGCTTAAAAATGTACAAAGGGCGCTGGAGTCTGATACAGCAAAAGCGTTTTATGCTTTAGCACAGGCCGAATCAGATTTAAAAAATACTGAAGATACCCTGGATAAAATGGCTGAACGTGAAAAAGTGCTGATAACCAGGGTAACTATAGGCAAATCCCGTGAAAGCGAACTGTTTATGTTACAGTCACAGATTTCTGTTTTGCAATCAAACAGGCAGAAAATCTCCGGAGTGCGTAAAAAAGCATCGGAACAACTGGCGTTTTTAACAGGAATTGATGCAAAAGATATTGTTATTGCTGATACGGCAATGGAGCCTTCCGGAGTAGATGCAGTAGAAAGCATAATTGATAAAGCGCAGAACCGTTCTGATATAAAGCTGGCGGAAGAAAATCTAAGAACACAGGAGAAAAAGATAAAAGTAGCGCAGGGGTTGCGCCTGCCGACAGTAGATTTAAATGGTACCTATTATGCCGCACGCAGCGGCTCTATGGCTGATTCAAAGTGGGATACGGGCCTTTCGCTGAATATGCCCCTTTATCAGGGCGGAATTATAAAGTCAGGAATAAGTGAAGAAAAATTGAAACTGCAGGAATATACGCAGGCTCTGGCACAAAGCAGAAAGAGAGTGAAAACAGAAATACTACAACTGCACTCTTCCATAGAATCTTCGCTGGCGCAGGTTTCTGCGCTTAAGTCTGCATACAGCAAAGCCCAGTTAAGTTATGAACTGCAGTTAAAAGATTATTCAGTAGGGCTGGTAAATAACCTGGATGTTATTCAGGCAACATTAACTCTGCTTGATGTAAGAAACAATTTAAATGGAGCAATAATTCAGTCAAAATTAAATAAAGTTTTGCTGGAAATAGCTGTGAAATGATGTTTGGAAACAAATCCTTCAAAAAAGCGCTCCCCATCGCAGGGTCGCTTATCTTTGGCTCCTCGTTGTTTGCGGGGTCGCCGCCAAAATGCTTTTTTCAGGATTGTTTCCAAACGGGATATTAAAAGTAAGTGGTTTGAGTAGCCGCAGGCTTACTGATTATTCATTTTATCGTAGGATATCAGTACATTGTCCATAGTTAGCCTGCGTATGAAATAAACCCAAAATTACGCAACCTGAAGGTTGCGGCTACAAAACAAAGATTGTTTTGTGGTTGTGGTAGCCGCAGGCTTCAGCCTGCGCGTATAAATAATATTATGATTATAGAAAAACATCATAGATTAAGCCCTTCCTTATATGTTGGAAAAATCCGTGTATCGTTTACTCTTTGTATAAATAAAAGAAAAAGTGTTTTTACGAATAAAAACATCACAGAGGCTATTTTAAGTGAGCTAAAAAAATCTTTAGTAAAATACAATGTAATTAATTGGGCTTATATTTTTATGCCGGATCATATGCACATAGTTTTGGAAGGTAAGGAAAAAGACTCAAATTTGCTTAAATGTTTAAAACTATTTAAACAATTTTCCGGATATTGGTTTTCAAAAAATATTTCCGGAATAGAGTGGCAAAAAGATTTTTATGATCACATACACAGAAAAGAGGACGATTTACCAGTCCATATAAGATATATTTTAAACAATCCTGTGAGAAAAGGTTTAGTAAAGGATTGGAATGATTATCCGTTTAAAGGTTCATTGGATAATAAATTGAATGAAATCTAATATCTCGCAACCTGAAGGTTGCGGCTACAAATTACAAATTTATTATTAAGGAAAAAACATGATTTTATCTGATGTTTCAATTAAAAATCCGGTTTTTGCCTGGATGTTGATGATAGGTATTGTAGTTTTTGGCGGAATTGCTTTTACTTTGTTAGGTGTCAGCCAGCTTCCGGATGTTGATATTCCTGTTGTTTCAATATCCTGTTCCTGGGAAAATGCCGCGCCTGAAGTAATGGAAACAGAAGTTACAGACGCTATTGAAGATTCTATTTTGGGAATTGAAGGCGTGGAAGAAGTTACTTCATCTTCACGCAAGGGCGGATCCCGCGTATCTATAGCGTTTGATATAAACAAAAACATTGATACTGCTATGCAGGAAGTTCAGGGAAGGCTTTCCCGCCTGCAAAGGTCTTTTCCCCGTGATATGGACCCGCCTGTAATATCAAAAAGCAACCCTGAAGACCAGCCGATTTTGTGGATTTCACTATCCGGAGACAACTCTCTAAAATATTTGATGGAATATACTCAGGATTATCTTAAAGACCAGTTTTCAATGGTTCCCGGAGTAGCGGAAGTCAGTATGGGCGGATTTACCAGCCCGAGTTTAAGGGTATGGCTTGATACTGAAAAAATGAAAAATTATGAACTTACCGTTGATGATATAATTTCAGCAATTCAGACCGAACATACGGAAACTCCAGCCGGTTTTATAGATACAGGCCGGCAGGAAATGAATATCCGTGTTTTAGGCGAAGCAGGTTCTGTTAAAGAATTCAGTTCAATTATTATTCCTTCGCGTAAAGGTTCTTCTCTGTGGAAAAAATTTAAAATAAGCGATGTTGCAGAAGTTGAAGACGGCCTGGATAATATCCGCGATATATCCCGTACCATGGGCCAGACTGCGGTAGGCATAGGCATAAAAAAACAGAGAGGCACCAATTCAGTAGAAGTTGCCAAGGCCGTAAAAAAGAAGTTGAAGGAACTGCAGCAATACCTGCCTGAAGGCGTTAAACTTGAAACCAGGTTTGATATGACAAGTTTTGTAGAAGATTCCATTAAAGAAATGTATTTTGTAATGATATTATCCGTTATACTTACTTCACTGGTTTGCTGGTTGTTTTTGGGTTCGTTTAGTTCGGCATTTAATGTATTTCTTACAATTCCTATGTCTATCTGCGGCACGCTTTTTGTTTTATATGTGCTTGGTTTTACATTAAATATGTTTACTTTACTGGGCCTTTCGCTTGTTATTGGAATTATTGTTGATGATGCCATAATGATGCTTGAAAATATTGCCCGGCACCGGGAAAACGGTGAATCAAAGGTGAAAGCAGCCATAAAAGGGGCCCGGGAAATTACTTTTGCCGCTATCTCAGCCACTACCGCTATTCTGGCAATTTTTGTGCCTGTAATTTTCATGAAAGGCATAATAGGAAAATATTTTCTGCAGTTTGGTATTACCATTTCAGTTGCTGTAATGATATCTCTCCTGGGCGCGCTTACGCTTACTCCTATGTTTTGCGCGCAATTTTTAACTATTGGCCATACTACGCGTTTCGGCAAAGGCATGGACAATTTCATGCACGGCCTTAAGGAAATATATTCGTATATGCTTGATATTTGCCTGAGAAACAGATGGAAAGTTATATTGGGTTCATCAATATTATTTGTAAGTTCGTTATTTTTATTTGGAGTTCTTAAAAAAGAGTTTACGCCGCCGCAGGACCAAGGCAGGCTGATGGTAAGAGTTGAAACTAAAACCGGATCTTCAATTGAATTTACGGATTCTATAATGAAGGAAATTGAAAATATTTTAAGGAAACGCCCGGAAGTAGACACTTATTTCAGCCGTATTGATTCACATTCGGGATTTATGATGCTTACCCTTAAGCCGTTTAAGCAAAGGCCTAAAGATAAAGAAAAGAAACACCGGCTCAGCCAGCAGGAGTTGATACCTTCATTAAGGAAAGATTTAAAAGGTATCCGTGGAATAGAAAGAATTGTTGTCAGCGATCCGTCGCTGATGAGTTTTGGCGGCAGGCGCGGTACGCCGGTAAGTTTTAGTTTAAACGGCCCGGACTGGAATAAGCTTTCGCAGCTAAGCATGCAAATGGGCGAGGAAATGGAAAAAACCGGCCTTATGACCGATATTGATACAGATTTTGAAGTAGGCGCTCCTGAAGTAAGGGTTCTTCCGGACCGGCAGAAAGCAGCTGAGCGCAGTGTAAGTATTTCAGCGATAGGCGCTACCATAAATTCGCTTATCGGCGGGGTTCGCGTCGGAAAATATACTAAAGGCGGCAGGCGTTATGATGTGCGGGTCCAGCTGGTATCCGGAGACCGGAAAAATGAAAGTGATATCACAAAAATCTGGGTGCGCAACAGCCGCGGTGAAGTTATAAAACTTTCCGATGTTGTAAGCGTAGACAAAAAACCGTCATTGCTTACAATTACCCGCAGAAACCGTGAACGTGCCATAAGAGTATCGGCAAATGTTGCTTTAGGAAAATCGCAGGGTGAAGCTATGGCGGCAGTAGAAGTTATTGCAAAAAAAATTCTGCCTGAAGGGTATAAAATGGTTTACTCCGGCGGTTCGCAGACTTTTAAAGAATCTTTCAACGGGCTGTATCTGGCCTTAATTTTGGGAATATTTGTTGCTTATATGGTGCTGGGTACTCAGTTTAACAGTTTTGTGCATCCCTTTACCGTTTTGATAGCATTGCCGTTTAGTATTTCAGGCGCTATACTGGCTATGCTGATAACAGGGCAGTCTTTTAATATTTACAGTGCTATCGGTGTAATTTTGCTGATGGGAATTGTAAAGAAAAATTCAATATTGCTGGTTGATTTTACAAATCAGAGAAGAGAAGAAGGGCTCAATGTTGACGAGGCGCTTAAAAATGCCTGCCCAGTAAGATTAAGGCCGATTTTAATGACTTCATTTGCTACTATTGCTGCCGCTGTGCCGCCGGCACTGGCTATGGGCCCGGGCGCAGAAACACGCGTGCCTATGGCAGTGGTAGTAATTGGCGGTGTGTTTGTATCCACTCTTTTGACTCTGTTTGTAGTGCCGTGCGTTTACAGCCTGCTGTCAATTTTTGAAAGCAAAAAACATCAGAAAGACGTGCACGACGCCCTGAAAGAACTTCAGAAGATATAAGAAAATAACAATAATATTTCTATTCTTTTTGAAAACCGATTTTTTTTGGATTCTCTTTTGGCGGAACCATTAACTGGCGTATTGCTTCAAAAATAGAACTTATTTGTTTATCATGTTTTTCATACTTATTTTCAAGCTCTGTTAATTTAAATGCCAATTCTTTATTAGCAGAAATAAATTGTCTTAATTTCACAAAAACACGCATAATAGCAATATTAACCTGAATTGCCCTGCTGCTATGCAAAATTCCTGACAGCATAGCTATGCCTTGTTCCGTGAAGGCATAAGGCATAAATCCGCCTAAGTGTTTTTTAGAAGGTATCACATTTTGTGATACCAGCAATTCAGTTTCTTTTTTAGTTTTTCGCTAAAATAAACGCATGCATAGTTAGATAGTTCCATACGGTAACGATTTGTGATTTTCTGGAGTTTAAAGAAACCGCACCCTATGCGCATAATCCTTTGCCCGGGGCAAAATTCATTTGAAATAAAATTGTAAGACTGTAAAAAATATGAAATTTTATCTGGTTTTAATTCTGGGCGTATTTGCAATCAGTTTTTCACCCCTGGGGGGTGAAAATGGTCACTTTTGCTCCTACTGTAAGCGCATTTTACAGATGCCTCTACGCGGGAATATTCCTGCTTCTGTTGTCTTTGATACAGTTTAAACGGCAGCAGAATTCCACGGAATTCATCAGTAGGGATTAACTGATGTAGGTCTTTAATTGTTTCATGATTCGTAATCAAAAACATAACGTATTACAGTGATTTTATAGATATAAATAAATTTTGTGAATTATATGTTTTAATTTGAGTCTGTCGAAAAACCGTAGTTGTTCTTTAACATAATATTACGTCGGATTACCGACGGGTATATTTGTCTAAATATTCGCAAAATGATATAATATCTCTGACGATAACAACTTTTATCAGAGG
>Ga0208977_1000478_pt1 | contig 31228 bp, 29 predicted proteins | sample RifOxyA2_FD_184030 | JGI IMG/M metagenome (GOLD analysis project Ga0208977, IMG submission 184030) | Groundwater microbial communities from Rifle, Colorado - Rifle Oxygen_injection A2 (SPAdes) | ecosystem: Environmental > Aquatic > Deep subsurface > Groundwater | place: Rifle, Colorado, United...
AAAAATAATTATTTTAACAGCGATGTTTATTTTACTTGGAGTTGGATGCGCTAAAACAACAGAAGAAGTAAAACCGCAGGTCAAAGGCGTCAAAGAAATAAATAAAGTTGCAGAAGTAACTAAAATTATAACAGAACAAAAAAATACTATGAGAAATTTTGAACAATACAAAGATCTGGCCGCTGAGTATTCCCAAGCGGTTATTAAGACAAACAAAGGGGATATCACGATTGAGTTTTACGCGGATAAGTCGCCGATTACCGTTAATAACTTTTTGAATTTGGCGGAACAGGGTTTTTATAATGAAACAAAGTTTCATAGGGTGATAAGAGACTTTATGATTCAAGGCGGGGATCCGAACAGTAAGGGCGACAACACCGCTATTTATGGCACCGGTGGCCCGAATTACAAGTTTAATGATGAGTTTAATTCCGAGACTTTGGTTCGCGGGAGTTTGGCGATGGCTAATTCCGGTCCGAACACAAACGGTTCGCAGTTTTTTATTGTGACAGCGGAAGCAACCCCTTGGCTTGATGGCAAGCACACCAATTTCGGCCGGGTAATAGCCGGTATGGAAGTGGTGGACGCGATTGAAAATTCAGAAACCGACCCGCGTGATAATCCGGTTGAGCCGGTTGTTATAGAGAGTATAGAGTTAGTAAAGTAATAGCTTGTCATTGCGAGGAGCGTCAACTCGACGTCGCAATCCCGAACCAACGGGGTCCTTCGCTCGGTCGTCCCGATTTAATCGGGACTCCCGACCCCTCAGGATGACAAATTTTAATTGTATATGTTAACTTTCAAAATCGTCACACCGGATGGCGTGATATACGAAGACAAAGTGGAAAAAGTCACGGTGCCGACCACCAGTGGCGAAATTACTGTTTTACCGAAACATGTTCCTTTGGTTTCTGTTTTAAAAGCGGGCGAGCTTGTGGCATATAAAGATGGCAATCCGGTGGCTATGTCTGTTGCCGGCGGAGTGATTGAAGTTCAACCGGATGATAAAATATATATTATGGCCGATACCGCGGAACGCGCCGAACATATTGATATTGAACGCGCTGAAGCAGCCAGACAAAGAGCGGAAGAAATGATGAAACAAAAAGAACATGAAACTGATGTGGATTTTGCGAGATTGCAGGCTACGATTGAAAGAGAAATGGCGAGAATTAGAGTGGCGAAGAAGTGGAGAAAGTTGGAGAAATAAGAGATACGAGATAAGAGATAAGAGATAAGAAAACCCTGTACCAGAACGGTACAGGGTTTTGATTTGTAGTGTTGCCGTCCCGATGTCGCCTGTGGCTCATCGGGACGGACTTGGTATGGCGTTTAGCAATACATCAGCATCATGGAAATGATGCTCGCGATTGACAGAACGGCGAAGATATAGATCGGCCAATTGCTTTGCCAGTCTTGCTTGAAGGTCATCTTTTCCTCACACGGTTGGTTGTTAATGGTAAAAGAGTAAAGAAGCCAATAGGCCAACGATAAAGACTACCACGAACATATAAATCGGCCAGTTTTCCACCAAAAAGTTCTTAATCACCATACTTCTTTTTAGAACCTCCCTATAGATTAAAGATAGCATAAGTAGTAAAAAAATCAAGTTTACCCCGTCACGGCGGGGTTTACATGTTATTGGCTATCCCCAAAAAAGTATTGTCAATTTCTTAATTTAAGTGTATAATCACCCAATTATTATTAATTTAATACAATATGAGAAACAGAGCCAAATCATATTTGGTAAGCAATTATATGCAAACCAATGTTAGCACGCTTGGCACGGAAGATACTTTTGAAAAAGCGGTTAATAAAATGGTGGAAGCCAAAACAAACGGCCTTGTTATAGTTGACAAAGATTTAAAGATTGAGGGCATATTGTCCTCGTGGGATTTAATTCAATTTTTAGTACCGGATTATTTGGAAGAAGATAAGCACTTAGCCAGTTTTGAACCGGCGGATGTATTTTTACAGAGAACGATGGAAATTAAGGATGAACCGATAGAAAAATTTATGACAAAAAAAGTTTATACTTGCAACGCCGAAGATTCAATTATGCAAGCGGCAGCCATGTTGTCTGAATTTAGAATCAGACAGCTTCCGGTTATAGACGCCGATGAAAAATTGATTGGCTACATAAATAGAACCGATATCAAAAAAGCGATTGGGGATGTATTAAAAGGCAAATAAACCGTATGAATTATTTATTTGTATTAGCCGTAATAATTTTTTTGGCTACTTACGCCATAATAATTACAGAAAAATATCATCGAACTATTATCGCGATGTTTGGCGCGTCGTTGATGGTTTTGCTTGGCATCGTCAATCAAGAGAGGGCGATTGAAGGAATTGATTTTAATACCCTCGGATTACTTATTGGGATGATGGTGATTGTCAGTATTGCCAAGGATTCAGGCATGTTTCAATATGTCGCGATTAAAGCGGCAAAAATCGGCCAGGGCGATCCGAAGAAAATTTTTATTTTATTGGCCGGGCTGGTGGCGATTTTTTCGGCGTTATTGGATAATGTCACGACCGTATTATTGATGGTGCCAGTCACATTGGTGGTTACCAATAACTTGAGAGTCAAACCAAAGCCGTATTTGATTATGACAATATTGATGTCAAATATTGGCGGTACTTCCACTTTAATTGGCGATCCGCCAAACATAATGATTGGAAGCGCGGTTGGGCTTTCCTTCAATGATTTCCTTATGAATTTATTTCCGGTAGCGGCCATTATCGCGCTGGCGACCGTGTTTCTTTTAATATTTATTTATAAAAAAGAATTTGTCGCCGACCAAGAGGCGAAAGAAGCCATAATGAAATTTAATCCGAACGAGGCGCTGACAAATAAATCTTTGTTGGTTAAATCTTTGGTGGTACTTGGCATTGTTTTGCTGGGATTTTTCACTCACAGTATGACGCATATTGAGGGCGCGACTATCGCTTTATCCGGCGCCGCGCTTCTTCTCTTGTTGACGGTTCACGAACCGGATGAAAATCTGAAAGAAGTTGAATGGACAACGATATTCTTTTTTATAGGGTTGTTTATTTTGGTTACGGGTTTGGAAGAAGTGGGCGCCTTGCATTTGATGGCGGGAAAAATCATTGAATTGACACAGGGCAATTTGACCGCTACTACAATGGTTATACTTTGGTTTTCGGCGATTTTCTCGGCCGTGGTTGATAATATTCCGTTTGTCGCCACGATGATTCCTCTTATCAAAGATATCGGCGCGATTACCGGAATGAGTCTGGCTCCGTTATGGTGGGCTTTAGCAATCGGAGCGGATATTGGCGGAAACGCGACCATTGTCGGCGCTTCGGCCAATGTGGTGGTCAGCGGTATTGCCGGCCGGGAAGGATACAGAATCGGTTTTGTGGAATATATGAAGATTGCGGTTCCGTTGACATTTGTCGCGATGCTGATTGCCACGGTTTATATTTACTTCAGATATTTGATGTAAAATTGACCTTTTCTATTTTTTTATGTATAATACTCCTTCCTGCAGGGAGTATTTATTTTTTTGAGTATTTTCTGTCGGTTTTTGGTCAATTGATTATGAAGTATAATACAAAACTTACCTATAAAATATTTTGGCAACACGCGCGGAAATATAAGGTCTCCGGTCTTGTTTTGTTTGCATCATTAATTCTGGCTTCAGTTGCCAATCTTTTGGTACCGCTCTTATATAAAGATTTTTTTGATATTTTATCATCCGGAGGTGGAGTGGATGGTAATGTCCCGCGATTGATGAATATAATACTATATATTTTATTGATCTACTCCGGCGCGTGGGTGTTTTGGCGTTCGGCGGAATTTTTTAATGTTCATTTTCAAACGAGGATAATGGCTGATTTGGCGAGTACTTGTTTTGCGTATATACACAAGCATTCTTTTTCTTTTTTTCAAAATAATTTTGTGGGTTCAACCGTTAAGAAGATAAATCGTTTTTATAGAGCGTTTGAACAAGTGGCGGACGCGATTACTTGGGAATTGACGCCGATTATTGTTGATGTCGTTTGGGTATCGGTAATTCTTTTTTTGAAAAATCCGTTATTGGGAGCGATCAGTGTTGTTTGGGTGTTTTTTATAATTTTGGTTAATTATTTGTTCAGCATATATAAATTAAAATATGATATTAAACGAAGCGAACAAGACAGCAAAGTGACCGGAGTTTTAGCGGATTCGGTGACTAATAATGTGAATATTAAGCTTTTCTGCGGATATGACAGGGAAAGAAAATATTTTGGAGATGAAAATAATAAACTGCAAGAATTGCGCCGTTTCACTTGGAATCTCGCGTCTATTTTTAACGCCGTGCAGGCTATTTTTATGATTGGGTTGGAAATCGGCATAATGTACTTTGCAGTAAAATTATGGCAAAAAGGTTTGGTCACAATCGGAGATTTTGTCCTTATACAGTCATATATATTCGCTTTATTTAATCGTTTTTGGAATTTTGGCAAAATTATACGTCGTTTTTATGAAGGATTGGGAGACGCGGAAGAAATGACCGAAGTATTGAATACTCCGCATGAAATCGTGGATAAAAAAGGCGCCAAGGGGTTAAATGTAAAAAACAGTGAGATAGAATTTGTGAATGCCAAATTTAATTACAATGAAACAAGAAATATTTTATCGGATTTATCTTTTAAAATAAAGTCAAAAGAAAAAGTCGCTTTGGTCGGTCCGTCCGGCGCCGGCAAAAGCACGATAGTCAAGTTGTTGCTCAGAATGCATGATATAACATCCGGCAGTGTATTGATTGACGGACAAAAAATATCCGATGTGACACAAGATAGTTTGTGGAAGAATATTAGCCTTGTTCCTCAAGAGCCAATATTGTTTCACCGTAGCCTTATGGAAAATATCCGTTACGGCAAACCGGAAGCGACCGACGAGGAAGTTATCAACGCGGCAAAATTGGCTAATTGTCATAATTTTATAGTGGGATTATCCGAAGGGTATAATACTTTTGTCGGCGAACGAGGCATAAAATTGTCCGGTGGAGAAAGACAAAGAGTTGCTATTGCGCGTGCGATTTTACGCAACGCGCCGATTTTAGTGCTTGATGAAGCCACTTCCAGTCTTGATTCTGAATCAGAAATGTATATACAGGACGCGCTTGATAAGCTTATGAAAGATAAAACCGTTATAGTGATAGCCCATAGATTATCAACCATAATGAGAATGGACAGAATAATCGTAATAGATGAAGGTAAAATAATAGAAGACGGTAAGCATCGTGAACTTATAGAAAAAGAGGGTGGCCTGTATAAGAGATTATGGGAAGTGCAAGCGGGCGGATTTGTGGGATAAAAATAAAAAGGCATTTGCAATTTACAAATGCCTTTTAATATTGTAAAATAGATAAGGATTTGAGGTTATAATTTATCCAGCACCACCCCGTTGTGCAACGGGGTGGTGCTGGATTTATCATTTTTTTTATGAAAAAAAGTAAGATTTTGCTCATTTTGGCGGGCGTCGTGGTAGTTTTAGTCGGGATTGTGTTTTTTATATTTAGCGATAAAGATAAAAATGAGGATAATTTTACCGATTCCGTGAATAATTTAAAACAGATTTTAGGCGACCAGGCTTTGGCGCAAAAAATGCGCGATACTGAAAATAGCGCTGACGCGAAGAAGAGAGAAGTTGTCGGCGTGCAAAGAGGAATTGTGATGAGCGAGATAGATTATACTCACCAGGCAATGCTGGCTGATGTCACGGGCGGAAAAGCCGGCGGTATTGTCAATACGGCTTATGATAACAGAATTTATTATTTGTCAGCCAGTTTTGCCGAACTTCCGGAACTTAAGAATGGTGATTTTTATGAAGGCTGGCTGGTAAAACAAGAACCGTTCAGTTTTGTAAGTGTTGGTAAGGCGGAAAAACTCGGCGGCGTGTATAGTAATATATATAAATCCGAAACTGATTTGATGGGTTATGATTTTTATGTTTTAACTCTGGAACCTGATGATGGCGATCCGTCGTCGGCAGTCCATGTTTTGGAGGGGTATTTGATGAAAAAATAAATTATGGATATTGCTTTAAATAAAGCGCAAAAAGAGGCGGTCATGCATACGGACGGCCCTCTTTTGATTGTGGCCGGCGCCGGCACCGGAAAAACCACTGTAATTACGCAAAAAATCGCCGAAATCGTCGCCAAAAAATTGGCCAAGCCGGAGGAAATTTTGGCGCTTACTTTTACCGAAAAAGCCGCCCAGGAAATGCAGGATAGGATAGAAGGTTTATTGAATACCGGTTATACGGATATGCAGGTTTCCACTTTTCACGCGTTTTGCCAGCGTTTGATTGAGAATTACGGTTTAGATATCGGAATCAGCAATCAACCACGGCTTTTAACCGAGGTTGACGCTTGGATTTTAATCCGCCAAAATTTGGATAAGTTTAATTTGAATTATTATCAGCCGATGGGAAATCCGACAAAATATATTCATGAACTTATAAAACATTTTTCCAAATGTAAAGATGAAATGATATCGCCGGCCGATTATTTGGATTATGCAAAAAATGTAAAATTGGATGCCGACCATGTACCACAAGGGTACATGGCAAGTATTGATGAAAAAAATCGGCTGGAAGAAATTGCCGCCGCTTATCATATTTATAATCAAATTTTGTTGGATAATAACGCGATGGATTTTTCCGACCTTATATATTATTCGGTAAAATTGTTGGAAGAAAGAAAAAATGTTTTGAAAAAAATTCAGGAAAGATACAAATATATTTTGGTGGACGAATTTCAGGATGTTAATTGGTCTCAATACAGATTGGTTCAGCTTTTGGCGGGGGATAAAGGCAATTTGACGGTGGTTGGAGATGATGACCAGTCAATTTATGCGTTCCGCGGGGCGTCGGTTTCCAACATAATGAGGTTTAAGGATGATTATAAAGATGTGAAGGAAGTGGTTTTAAATGAGAATTATCGTTCCGGTCAGGAAATTTTGGATATCGCCTATAAATCAATCAAAAATAATGACCCGGACAGATTGGAAGTGAAATTGAATATCAATAAAAAATTAGTTTCCAAAGCGGAAGGGGCGGGGATAGTCCGGCATTTGCATTTTAATAATGGCGAAGATGAAACGGCGGAAGTTGTCAATGAGATTATGAATTTAAAAGACAAGGATGAGACTGCCGTCTGGGATGATTTTGCGATTCTTGTCCGAGCCAACAGCAACGCCGAACCGTTCGCGCAAGCGCTGGAAAAAGCCAAAATACCGTATGAACATTTGGCTTCCCGAGGCTTGTATCGCCAGCCGATTGTTCTGGATTGTGTGAATTATTTTAAGCTTTTGGATAATTATCATGAACCGACCGCGATTTATCGGTTGTTACGTTTGCCTTTTTGGAATTTTACCGAAGAGGATATGCAAAAGTTTTTAAACACCGCAAAAAGAAAATCAATTCCATATTATGAAGCGTTGAAATCCGCCTCGCAATTTGGATTATCGCAGGAGGGTATAAAAACTTGTCTGAAATTGACTTCACTTATTGATGAAGGAGTTAAAAAAGCGCGTTTTGAACCGCCATCAATTGTCCTGTATAATTTTTTGGATAAATCCGATTATTTGAAATATTTGGCGCGCAGTGAAAATGAAGGCGCGCGGGATATAATCAGGCAGATCTATCAGTTGAGGCAATGGTTGGATTATATAGAAAAGTATGAACAAAATGTCAGTGATGCCACTGTGGCCGGTTTTATGGAGCATTATCAGCAAATCCGCGAGGCGGGCGATGATGGTCAGCTTTATATTCCGACGGACACGCCGGATTCCGTCAATATAATGACAGTGCACATGTCAAAAGGGATGGAGTTCAAGTATGTATTTATCGTCAATATGGTTGAACAAAAATTTCCTTCCCGGTCAATGGGGAGCGGAATTGAAGTGCCTATTGCTCTTATCAAAGAGCAACTGCCGGAGGGGGATATTCATTATCAAGAGGAAAGACGTTTGTTTTATGTGGCCGCGACCCGAGCGAAAAGTAGATTATATTTTACTAGCGCGGATGATTACGGCGGAAAAACCAAAAGAAAAATAAGTCGGTTTTTGGATGAAATTAAGATTGAAAGAGAAGAGCTTAATAATTTGAAAATCAAGTCAATCGTGCCTGTTAAAAAAGAAATGGAAAAAAATGAGACTAAAGCGGAATTGGTGTATGAATTGCCTAAGACCTTTTCTTTTTCCCAGATTAAATCTTACAAGACTTGTCCGTATCAGTATAAACTGGCGAATATCGTAAAATTGCCGATGAAGAATTCTCATTATTTCACTTTTGGCAACACGATTCATAATACGCTCCAGGAATTTTATAACCAAGTCAGAGTAATGAACGGGTCCATTCAGGATTCATTATTTACCAAATCTAAAAAAATTGATAAAAATGGCGGGACAAGGGTTCCGAGTTTAGAAAATTTACTGGCAATATATGAAAAAAAATGGAGCGATGACTGGTTTTTAAGCAAGAAACAGCGGGAAGATTATTACGCTGACGGTAAAAAAATGTTGAAGCAATTTTATAAAGATAATGAAGATAATTGGACAATACCGGTCGCGATTGAAGGCGGTTTCAAATTGAAAATAGGGAAGTACACATTGAGCGGAAGAATTGACAGAATTGACCGGCTGGCCGATGGAACTTTGGAAGTTATTGATTATAAGACCGGCGCTTCAATGGAGAAAGCGACAGGAGATGACAAAGACCAATTATTGATTTATCAAATCGTGGCAGAAACAATGCCGGAATACCGCAATTTGGGCAAAACCGCCAAGCTTACTTATTATTTTCTTAAAGATGCAATTAGGACCGATTTTATTGGCGAACCGGACGATTTGGTTAAGCTTGAAGAAAAGATTGAAAAAGCAATTGACAGCATTCACGAACGGGATTTTACCGCCACGCCGAATAAACATATTTGTGATAATTGCAGTTATAAAGATATTTGCGAGTTTAGAGTGTAGTGTCATGAAGCATATAACATGTCCCGACTAAGTCGGGATAAGTGTTCCCTTATAGCATGAAACATGAAGCCTAAAACATAAATTTATTTAGCATTTTTTATTTTTTATTGTCAGGAATGAGAAAAATGGGTATACTTACATATAAGATATAACTCATATTAAGTTTCTACTCTGTCATTGCGAGGAGTCCCAAGACGACGTCGCAATCCCCGAAACAACGAGATTGCTACGCCCTTGAGGGCTCGTAATGACAGGGGATGCCACGAGATTATCCTTGACTTCATTCGGGACTGCCTAAATAATCTTAATCCAATATATGCAATTTAATAAATTAGTCAGAGATAAAATTCCTGAGATAATTGAAAAAGACGGCCGGACTCCGAAATATCATATTGCCGATGACGCCGAGTATGAGAGAGAGCTGTTGAGAAAATTAAAAGAAGAAGTTGACGAGTATTTGGAAAATCCTTCACCCGAAGAAATGATTGATATTTTAGAGGTCATCATTTCAATTTATGGCGTTAAAGATTATGATAAAAATAAATTGGAAGAGTTAAGAGTTAAAAAATGCCAAGAGAGAGGCGGTTTTTTCAACAGAATTATTCTTGATGAAACAAATTAAAATAGCATGTCATTTACTCCAATAGGCAATACACTATACATAAAAGATTCTCCCGAGGATCAGGCGAAAAAGCAGTTGGAAGCCGCGCAGGTTTTAGAGCACGCTGATAACACTATAATTGAATTATTTGGTAAAGAAAAGGCATACCATATTAGGCCTTTATTTTTAAAAAACCGGACTTTAACCATATCTTGCGCCACTTCATTGGTCGCGCAGGAAATAAGGGACAGACAAGCGGAAATAGTGGATAAAATCAATGAAAAAATGGGTAAAAAAGAGGTGGATTCCATAAGGTATTTGGCATAGAATATTTAACCTTGTAAAAAAAAAGAATAGGTAGTAAAATGATAGTATATATTAGTTTATAGTGAGTTTTTACTCTGTCATTGCGAGGAGTCCCAAGACGACGTCGCAATCCCCGAAACAACAAGATTACTACGCCCTTGAGGGCTCGTAATGACAGGCATAAATAAAGTTTATTTTTTAGCTAAATTTAGTTAAGAATTTACATGAATTTGCTATGAGTTATATAACTATCTTTTTTTTATGAATTTAAGGCAATATTTGATAGTAATGGTTTTGGCAACGATATTATGCTGGGTTTCGTGGTTTTTTGTCATACTGAATATTGATCCATTTGAAACAAATCTGTCCGGTTTCATATTTTTTTATGTAAGCATATTTTTGGCCATGGTTGGCACTTTTTCAATTATCCTTTTTTCTTCTTATCAGGTGGTAAATAAAAGAGAACGTCCGATGTATTTTCATGTGCAGAAAAGCTTTCGCGACAGTATAGTTATGGCTATTTTTATTACCGCTTTGCTTTATTTACAAGGGAGCGGGTTGATGAACGTGTGGAATTTTGTGATTTTAGTGTCCGCCGCTTTATCGCTTTTAATTTTTTTAATATTTAATAAAAAAGCTAATTCGGTTTAATATATGAGGCAATCAAAATTATTCACAAAAACGGCCAAGGAAACACCAAAAGATGAAGTAAGTATTAATGCCCAGCTGCTTATAAGAGCTGGTTTTATTGATAAATTAATGGCGGGTGTGTACACTTATTTGCCGTTGGGTTTGAGGAGTTTGGAAAAAATAAAAAAAATAGTTCGCGAGGAAATGAATCAATTGGGCGGGCAGGAAATCTTGATGCCGGCGCTGACGCCGAAGGAAATATGGGAAGTAACCGGCCGTTGGGACAAAATTGATGTGGCTTTTAAATTGGATGGCGACGGAGGAAAACAATATTCTTTGGGTTCAACCCATGAAGAAGTGGTAACTCCGTTGGTAAAAAAATTCGTTAAGTCATATAAGGACTTGCCGGTGGCGGTTTATCAGATTCAGGATAAGTTTAGAAATGAACCGCGCGCCAAATCCGGTCTTTTGCGCGGGCGTGAATTCAGCATGAAGGATTTATATAGTTTTCATAAAGATGAAGAAGATTTTTCCGATTTTTATGAGAAATCAAAACAAGCTTATCTGAATATTTTTGAAAAATGCGGATTAAACGCGGTTATCGCGGAAGCGGACGGTGGAGTATTCACCGACAAGTATTCGCACGAGTTTCAGGTTTTTACGGAAAACGGCGAGGATATTATTTTCAGCTGTGAGACGTGCGGTCTGCACAGAAATTCGGAAATTGTTAAAGAAGAAAAGTGTCCGCAGTGCGGCGGCGGTATGGTAAAAAATAAAGCGATAGAAGTTGGCAATATATTCCCGTTGGAAACAAGATTTTCCGATGCGTTCGGTTTTTCTTATTTGGATAAAGACGGAAAAGAACAACCGGTTTTGATGGGTTGTTATGGAATTGGTCCGTCAAGAGTTATGGGTAGTATAGTGGAAGTCAATCACGATGAAAAAGGCATTATTTGGCCGGAATCAGTCGCGCCTTATTCGGTTCATTTGGTTTCTTTATGTAAAGAAAGCGCGGATATTAAAAAAGCGGATGAGCTATATGAAACCTTGACAAAGCAAGGCGTAGAGGTATTATATGATGACAGAGAAGGGGCGACTGCCGGGCAAAAATTCGCCGATAGCGATTTAGTCGGTTTGCCAAAAAGAGTGGTAATTAGCCCAAAAACACTGGCGGAAGATAGTGTTGAAATTAAAGAACGCTCATCTGATAAAGTTGAAATTATAAAAATTAAAGAGCTTAATTCTAGATTGTTTTAACTCTAATTCACATAGGGTTTAGAGTAAGTGTTTTAATGTTTTGATGCTTTAATGATTTCATGGTTGTATGTTAAATAGATTATTTGGAAAATTCAGCAAAGACATTGGTATTGACCTTGGAACGGCCAATACTCTTGTTTATGTTAAAGACAAGGGAATTATTATTAATGAACCGTCGGTCGTGGCTATAAATACCCGTATAGACCAAATTGTAGCGGTTGGCGATGAAGCCAAAAATATGTTGGGCAAGACGCCTCCGCATATATTTGTTTCCAAACCTTTGACAAACGGGATAATTTCCGATTATGAAGTGGTGGAAAAAATGTTGAGATTTTTTATAGATAAAGTTTATGACGAGGGATTTAATTTCGCTTCCAGGACCAGAGTGGTAATCAGCGTTCCGCTTGAGATTACAGAAGTTGAAATTAAAGCCGTGGAAGATGTTTTGTTTGCTTCCGGAGCGCGTGAAGTAAATGTGATTCAATCCTCAATCGCGGCCGCCATCGGTTCGCGAATGCCGATTGAAGACCCGATTGGTAATATGATTGTCAGTATCGGCGCCGGCAGCACGGAAGTAAGCGTGATTTCATTAAGCGGAATTGTAGTTTGGAAATCAAGCAAGATTGCCGGAGATGAAATGAACAGAAATATAATGCAATACGCGCGCGAGGTATTTAATTTATTGGTTGGAGAATCGCAAGCCGAGCAAATTAAAATTAAAGTCGGGTCAGTCATAGAAACCAATGAAAAAATAGAGTTTCCGTTGCGCGGTAGGGACATTATTACCGGTTTACCTCGTGAAGTTATGATTACGGACGCCCATATTAGAGAAGCCATCAGTCGGTCTGTCCAAAACATAGTTGATTTAATAAAAACTACTTTGGAAATGACTCCTCCGGAATTGACCGCTGATATACATGAAAGAGGCTTGCTTTTGACCGGAGGCGGTTCCTTATTGCGTGGAATTGACAAATTGGTGGCTGATGCCACGGAAATACCTGTTAGAATCAGCGATGATCCGATGAGTTCGGTTGTCAGAGGGTCGGGACATTTATTGGACAACGCGAATTTATTGAAAGAAGTAAAATTGCCTTCGGCGCGCAACAGAAAGAATTAAAATATGAGATACAGAAATATTATTATTATTTTCTCGGTAGTTTTTATAATTATTCTGTTGCGTCATTTTGGCGCCACCGGCTGGGCTGACAGAAAGATAAGATTTTTATTTAATTTGGGTTCTTCGGCCGTTTATAATATCAGCGTCAGCTATAACGGAGGCGCGAGTCGTTTTAATTCGGTTGATGATTTGAAAAAAGGCTACGTGGAATTATTGGACAAATACAATAAAAACGTGGTTGACCAAACCGAGTTGGCTTTGCTTAAAGAAGAAAATGCCGGTTTGCGGGAGTTGATGGGTTTTTTGGAAAGGAATGATTTGTCATTTTTGGGCGCGGAAGTAATTTCAAAAAGTTCTGACGCTTTGCGCAATACCATTGTTATCAATCGGGGCTCAAAGGACGGTGTGGCAATGAATATGCCGGTCATAACCGGAGGCGGATTTTATATCGGGAAAATTAGAAAAGTTGAGTTGAACAGTTCTGTTGTTCAACTGATAAACGACCAATACAGCAAGATTGCGGCCACGGTTTTGAACAATAATAAAAGCATTGGGGTGGTTGAGGGCGGTTTCGGTTTAAGTTTGCAGATGAATTTTATTCCGCAAAATGAAGATATTTTGGTCGGGAATGATGTAATTACTTCCGGGTTGGAAGCGGAAATACCCTACGGATTGATTTTGGGGCGGGTGGATATAGTGGAAAAAGAGCCGTATCAGCCATTTCAGAAAGCGATTTTGAGCCCATATATAGATTTAAATAAAATCAGGACTGTTTCAGTATTGTTAAGCTCTTGATAATATATGAAGGTATTACTGAAGATTTTAAAAATGATCATAGTAATGTCTTTGTTATTTTTATTTCATTTTTTTATCGTATTTTTTTTACCGAAGCCGATTAACACCATAAATATATTTTTCATTTTTTTTATATTGTTTATTATAGGTTGGGAAAAAAGCGTCATCGTTTGGCTGGCTTGGTTAGTTTTTTATGTGTTTGAGTTGTATGCCGTGACTCCGTTGGGATTTATAATCGTTCCGGGCGTTCTTAGTGTGATTGTTGTTTATTTGCTGTATATTAATGTGTTCACGAATCGGTCATGGTTTACGGGCGCGGCGTTGTCGGCGATAGCGATTTTGATAAATCGGCTGGCGTATCTGGCGCTGGTTTATACTTTAAATTACTCTTCAGGAATATCTAAAATCGTGTTGAGGAATTTCTTTACTGATTTATTTTGGGAAATTACGTTAACGTCGGCCGCCACCGGATTGTTATTTTTTCTGCTGTCTAAAAAAATAAATCGATTTGGCAGAGATAAAGTGCAGATGATATTTTAGCTTTTATGAGAAATAATTTTTTCAAAAAAAATATCGGCAAGCTTTTTTCCCGCCGCGATATTTATAACACTTTTGACGACAGCGTGATTTTTGAGGAAGCCTCCGGCAAGCAGGTGGCGACACCGGCCGGCAAGTCATATATCGGGACAAATTTTACGCGGGAAAAGGCGATGCTTTTTTTTATTTTTATTTTTTCTTTTATTTTGATTATAATTTTTCGCTTGGTTTATCTGCAATTATTTTTGGGAGATAAATATTTGGAAATCGCAAAAGGAAACAGGGAAAAAGTCGTTCCCATCGCGTCGGAGAGGGGATATATATTGGATAGAAATAATATTCAGCTTACGGAAAATATTCCCAATTTTTCCTTGGCTATAACTCCTTCCGAATTGCCCAAGGATAAAGAACAGCGGGAACAGCTGGTGAAAAAATTATCTTCAATCACCGGCAGTCCGGAAACGGATATAATGGAAAAGATTGATGAGTATTCCGATTATTCTTATGAATCCATCGTAATTAGAGAAGGTTTGGATTATGATACGGCTTTGTCCATCAGAATAGACGCCGCCGATTTGCCCGGGCTCTTTATTCAAAGAGGAAGCAAACGGTTATACACTTATTTTGACGCCGAGGAAAATAATTCATTGTCGCATGTGATTGGTTATTTGGGAAAACTGGATAGAGACCAACTGGACGAATTATATAGTGTAGGATATTTGCCGTCTGATTCAATCGGTAAAACCGGAGTGGAAAAACAGTATGAGAACAGTTTGAGAGGCGAATACGGAGAAGTAGTTTATGAGGTTGACGCTTTGGGGCGGGAACAAAATATTTTGTCGGAAATTCCTCCCAAATCAGGCGACCATATCAAGCTGACGATTGACCTTAATATTCAGAAAAAATTGGAGGAAATTTTGCAAAAATATTTGGATCAGCAAAACAAAAAAAGAGCGTCGGCGATTGTGATGAACCCAAAGTCGGGAGAAATTTTAGCTTTAGTAAGCTTGCCGGCATATAATAATAATGATTTTTCCGGCGGAATAGATTTGGAATCATATAAAAAATACACGGAAAACGAAGATAATCCGTTGTTTAACCGGGCGATTTCCGGTTCTTATCCGTCAGGGTCATCTATTAAACCGGCCATTGCCGCGGCCGCGCTGGAGGACGGTATTATAGATGAAAGCACATCTTTCTTAAGCACGGGCGGAATTAGCGTTGACCCGTGGTTTTTTCCGGATTGGCTGGCCGGCGGACACGGACGCACCAATGTCAGATATTCTTTGGCTTGGTCGGTGAACACTTTTTATTATTATATCGGCGGGGGTTACAAAAATTTTACCGGTTTGGGAATTGAGAAAATCAGAAGTTATCTTGAACTTTTCGGATTTGGAAATAAACTGGGCATTGATTTACCCGGAGAAAACAGCGGTTTTTTGCCGAGCAAGGAATGGAAAGAGGAAACTAAAAATGAAAAATGGTATATAGGTGACACATATAATGTGTCAATCGGACAGGGTGATGTTTTGGTCACGCCTTTGCAAATTGCCAGTATGACATCAGTCATCGCCAATGGCGGAACATTGTATAGACCAAAAATCTTAAAGAGTATCGTCAGAAGCGATTATTTGGAAGAAATCGGCGTAGAAAAAGAAATAATCAGGGAAAATTTTATTGATACGATTTATTTAAGGACAGTCAGACAGGGTATGAAGGATTGCGTTGAGTATGGTTCATGCCGAAGGCTGGCTTCTTTGCCGATGGAAACCGCCGGGAAAACCGGAACCGCGCAGTGGAGCAGCACCAAGTCGCCTCATGCCTGGTATACATCCTTCGCGCCTTATTATAATCCATCGGTAGTTTTGACAATTTTGATTGAAGAAGGGGAGGGCGGAAGCAGCGCGGCTATACCGGTAGCGGATGAATTCTATAGATGGTGGTATTATTACTAGATTTTGGTTATTGCTTGTCTGTAAGTTTATGATATAATGGGTTTAATTGACGGAAAAATTTTCATTTTTTCTTTAATTTTAGAGGGGGATAGGGTATCTTTTGTTCACTCCGCTATCTCCACGAACAAAAGACGATTTTATTTTATGTATTTCATTTTTTAGTGTAAAATAGAGCTAGATTAAACATAAACTTTTTATTTATGACAAAAGATACGTTAGACAAAAAAGAGGCAATAAAATCAATTGTTCATGCTTCAGTTGAATCTTTTGCTGTTGGTTTTCAGGGCAGGCACGAAGGCGAGTTGGAAGATCCTGAAGGTACACTAAACATGAAAATTCATAATGTTTTTATTACTGTTCTCGGTCCAGAGATACAGTATTATACCGCTTTAGTACGATCACTTGATAGTTCTCTAGGTAATATGCTGGAAAAAATGGCAATCAATATTGCGAAACTAACATATGAAGTTAAACAAAATGTTGAAGGTCCGCTCAGTTTAAAACAGACTCAGGATATGGCTGAGTTATTGGAAAAATATAAAAGAAGAGAAATAACCCCGCCTACGGCGGGAGATTATCAGTTTTTGCGTGTTAAGCCCGAAGATCAATCACTGGTAACAAAAAGACATGATAGTGATTATTATTTGATTGACAAAGAAACGGGCGATAATTTTTTGATTGAATTAAAAATAGGCGGTGATCTTGATAATAAAAAAGCTCGCTCCGAAAAAGAGGCTCTACTGGAACAGTTTGCCATTCTGTCAAATACTTTGCCAGAAAACACGAAAATTCAAATGTTTTTTGCAACCGCATACAATCGATTTGGCGAAGGAAAACTATGGAAGCAAGAAAGGGTTAAGCAATATTTTTCAGATGATGAACTTTTAATCGGAAAAGATTTTTGGGATTTTGTATGCAAATCAGATGAGGGATATAATGTTGTGCTTGAAGCATACAAAGAAAAAGCAGACTTAATTAAAAAATCACTAGATTCAATCAAAAAAACTTATTTAGGATAATTTATGTATCCACTTATTAAATGGCCAGGTGGAAAATCAAAAGAGTATGAGCAAATTAAAAATCTCATACCAAAACATTCTCGATATATTGAGCCGTTTTTTGGTGGCGGAGCGATATTTTTTAAACTCCAACCTAAAAAAGCTATAATAAACGATATTTGCGTAGAATTAATTGAATTTTATCGTTTTATTAAAGGTGATAATGATAAAAATGAATTTAAAAAATGCCTACATGACTATGTTGATAATTGGGAAAAAATTCCAAAGTATATAAAAATATTTGAAAATGATTTTATTAAACTATACGACGAATACAAAAATGACAAAAAAACAGAAAAAGAAGTTCGGGAAACAATAACCAAAAAACTTAAAGCGAAGGAGGATCAATTTAATGGTTTATTTTCACAAAATTTCGCGCTTGATCCAAATAATCTACTCCAAGAAATTATTAAAAATTTAATTTCAAAAATTAGCAGAACTAAAAAAATTGAAAAAGATCGTGGCAAATTACCAGACGGCGATTTACATAAAAACATTGAAGCTGCTTTTAGAAGTGGTTTTTATATGCACTTTCGAGATGTAATGAATAAAAACGGCTCTAAATACAAAACATCTTTGGCAAAAAAAATTTCAAATTATTATTTCATAAGAGAATTTTGCTACGCTTCAATGTTTAGATTTAATGCTAAAGGAGATTTTAATATTCCCTATGGAGGTATTGCGTATAATAATAAAGATTTTAGAAATAAAATAGACTACATATTAAGCAAGGAGGTTGAAGAAATATTTAAAAATACAAAAATCTTAAATACTGATTTTGAAAAAATACTTACTCAAAAAGATTTGAATAAAAATGACTTCATTTTTCTTGATCCGCCCTATGACACCGATTTTAGTGATTATGAAAAAGCAATTTTTGATAAAAAAGATCAGGAAAGATTGGCGAAATGTTTATACAACACCAAAGCCAATTTTATTTTAATTATCAAAAAAACTCCTTTTATTCATGATTTATATAAAAATAAAAAAGGAATAAAAGTTGATAGTTTTGAAAAAACATATCTCTATAATGTAAAAGGCAGAAATGACAGAGATGTTGAACATCTTGTTATTTATAATTTTTAGGCAGATGCAAAAATATTTAAACAAAATTATTCATGGAGATTGTATTGAAAAACTAAAAGAATTTCCCGACAATTCTATTGATTTAATTTTTGCTGATCCGCCCTACTTTCTACAATTACCCAAGGGCAAAAGATTAAAACGAGCAAACGGAACAGAAGTTATTCCAGTTGATGATGAATGGGATAAGTTTGAAAGTTATGAAGATTATGACAATTTTACAAAAAATTGGCTTGGCGAGTGCCAAAGAATTATAAAACCGACAGGAACAATTTGGGTTATTGGAATGTATCACAATATTTTTCGCGTGGGTACGATTATGCAGGATTTAGGAATTTGGTTTTTAAATGATGTGATTTGGGTCAAAACTGACGCTCTGCCAAATCTTAACGGGCGAAGATTTACGAATAATCACGAAACTTTAATTTGGGCAGTGAAAGAAAAAAATTGCAAAAACTACACTTTCAACTACGAGCAGATGAAAATTATGAACGGCGGAAAGCAAATGAAAGATACTGATTGGGTTTTTGGATTGTGCAGAGGACAAGAAAGATTGAAGGATGATAATGGAATAAAAGCACACCCCACGCAAAAACCGCTCAAACTCATTCAACAAGTTTTATTGGCGGCAAGTAAAAAGAATGACATTGTTTTGGATCCATTTTTAGGAAGCGGCACAACCGCTTTCGTTGCGAAAGCACTCGGTAGAAATTGGATAGGAATTGAAAAAGAGAAGAAGTATGTTGATTTGGCAAATCAAAGAATTAGCAAATAATCCATGGAAAATGATAAAAGAATATAAAAACCATGCCTGAAAGAGACTCGGATATTTTACTGAAAAAACAGCGAAAAAAGCTGTTTTTTTCATATTACATATAAATAAAATTTTAATTACTTGACAATAAATGCATATTACCCTACAATTATAGTATTAATTACATAATACTAACTCAACAATTATGAAAAATGAAAAAGATATAAAGAATTTCTTTATTGTAGATGAAGACGAATATACAAAAGAAAAGGTGCAAAAATATGCTGAAAAAGCTTTAAAGTATGCGAAAATTGCTAAAAATGGGCAGATTTTAATAGAAAATCACAATATTCCTTCTGATGAAAAAATTAAACTATGCTTAGCAGTTAGATTCATAGCTCATAATTTTGATAGCAACATACAATCAAACGCTACTCTTTCAGAGATACAAAAAATAGTTCAGGAAAGCACGGAGGCGATAGGATCACGACTTTCAAAGATTGTTAAATCTGGTTTTGCAAAAAAAACAGAGCGGGGCGTTTATCAGATAATGCCTCATAAAATTGAAATTTTTCTTGATGAACTTTCCACCAGAGAAAATAATGGTACAAAAATAAAAAATGCACCCAGTAAGAGCAAACGCCAATCAACAAAAGGCATAGGGAAGGATATACAAGAGCTAGTTAACAGCGGGTTTTTTAATACGCCCAAAACAATACAAGAAATTTCAAAAAAGTTAAAACAAGAAGTAAAATTTCACGACGATCGTGTTATAGATGCGACCGTACGAAATGGTTTTGTTTCTAACAAGAAGATATTAAAAAGAATTCCCGCTACCAACAAAGGCAAAGCGAGATGGGAATATGTTATACGAAAATAAAATGCAACAGGCAATAAGTAAAATCAACCCCCATAACATTAAAACTTTAAAACACAAAGCGTTTTGGGTAATGAGTAAACTGGAAAATGAAGACAAACAGCGGTTTTCAGCAAAAGAAATCACGGATTATTTGATTGATGATTTAGGTATCACCGTTACACGTCAAGGTGTTGAATACGCTCTTAAAACAGACAAAAAATCAACACATAAAAATTCAGAGGGATACAAATTAATGGAAAGCGGACGCAATCAACTATTTTTTAATTGTGCCGAAAATAACGCAGACATAAAAGCGGTATTGAAATCTGGCATATTCAACTATGTTAATCCCGATAGGATTGCGGACCTAAAATCACTTAAAAATACATCTTTTGATATTTCAAAGCTCATACGATTTTGTGAGGAGCTAAATATAGCATTTCAGTACAAACTATATTTATCAACGGCTATGCTTGTTCGAGCAATTACAGATCATGTCCCACCTATTTTTATTAAAAATACATTTACTGAGGTGGCAAATAATTTTGGAAGCCGAAGCTTTAAAGATTCAATGAAAAATTTAGATAACTCATCACGAAAAATTTCTGATTCTCATTTGCACACGCATATCAGAAAAAAAGAAGTTTTACCAAATTCTAATCAAGTAGATTTCACGAACGATCTTGATGTTTTGCTTGCTGAGATTTATCGAATATTAAAATAATAAGGAGTTTTGGATTTTGGACATTCACCCTTAACTCATCTGCCCTTCGCCCAAAACGGAAAAAGAAATTAAAAAATTTTTTCAACATGCTTTACGTCAAAACTAAAATAGGTCCGAGTGAAATTGAAGGTATGGGTTTGTTTGCCGACGAGTTTATTCCAAAAGATACTATAATATGGAAGTTCACTCCGGGATTTGATTTAAAATTTACCGCTGACGAAATAAAAAAACTTCCTGAAAAGGTTCAAGCTTATATAGGCAAATACGCCTGGTTGAGCAAGAAGAGCGGTAAATATTGCTTTTCGTCTGATAATGGGAAATATTTTAATCATTCAAATACGCCAAATTCACTTAGCGCTTATTATGATGATGAAGAAGAAGTGGTGACAAAAGCAATAAGGGATATAAATCCCGGGGATGAGATTACTGATAATTATGCGTCTTTTGAAAAAAACTTTAGTGAGGAAAAATTAAAAAATTGATTTTTTACGTCTAAGCTATATGTGTTTCCCCCTTAATTTAAGGGCTTTTTCCATTTTTTAAAGTGTATATGGACAATTTTTGGGGGGTTTGATATACTGAAATTAACCCGTTTAGCGGGTCTGTTTTCAATTTAGAAAAATAAAATAAATAATTAACCCATCCATTCAGGATGACAGATTTAAAATGTATGACAGACGAACAAAGGACATATCTTAGTCAGGAAAAGTTTGATGCTTTAACCAAAGAACTTTCTAAAATTAAAGAGGAAGAAATTCCCAAGATTGCCAAGAGGATTGATTCCGCCAAACAAATGGGGGATCTTTCGGAAAACGCGGAATATCACGCCGCCAGAGAAGAGATGGCGTGGATTCAGAGCCGAGTTAAAGAATTAAATTATATACTCAGCAATTCTGAGATTATTTCCGACGCCGGCAAATCAAATCAAGATTTCGTGTCTATCGGTTCAAAGATTGAAGTAAAAATTGACGGACAGACGCGCGAATACACGATAGTTGGCGTTCAGGAAGCGGACCCATTGTCCAGAAAAATTTCCAATGAGTCGCCGTTAGGCAGGGCTTTTTTAGGCAAGTCAAAAGGCGATCAAGTGGAAGTGAAAGTGCCGGCGGGAATTCAAATCTATAAAATTATCAGTATTAATTAAAAATTATGAATAAAATCAATCCAACAAAAAAAACCGATGATATTGATATAAATAACGAGAGAGAAATCAGGTTGAACAAACTTTCCGAAATCAAAGGCGCGGGGATAAATCCTTATCCGGCAAAAACGGACAGAACGCACAGCGTCAGTGAAGCCCTGGAAGTCAAAGAAGGCGGGGAAGTTTCCATCGCCGGAAGATTGATGATGAAAAGAGATATGGGTAAATTGACCTTTTGCCATATTCAGGATGCCAGCGGGCGTATGCAAATCGCTTTTAAAAAAGATGATTTGGGAGATGAGAATTATAAATTATTCACAAAAAAAATAGACATTGGAGATGTAATCAACGCTTCCGGAGAAAGATTTATAACGCATAAAGGCGAGGAGTCGGTGCTGGTTAAAAAATGGGATTTGCTGGCGAAAGCGCTTTTGCCTTTGCCGGATAAGTTTCATGGATTGCAAAATGAAGAATTGCGTTATCGAAAAAGATATCTGGACCTTCTTTTAAATCCCGAACTTAGGGAGCTTTTTTATAAAAAGGCGAAATTTTGGGATACGGCCAGAAGTTTTATGAAAGCCAAAGGTTTTTTTGAAGTGGAAACGCCGTATTTGGAAGTGACTACCGGCGGAGCGGAGGCGAATCCGTTTAAGACCCATCACAATGATTTTGATTTGGATGTTTTCTTGCGCATTTCGGTTGGAGAATTATGGCAGAAAAGATTAATCGCCGGCGGTTTTGAAAAAACATTTGAAATCGGACGAGTATTCAGAAATGAGGGTTCCAGTCCGGAACACTTGCAGGAGTTTACGAACTTGGAATTTTATTGGGCGTATAAAAATTATAATGACGGTATGGAATTGGCAAAAGAAATGTATATCAGAATCGCCAAGGAGGTTTTTGGAACCACAAAATTCAAGACCAGGGATTATGAATATGATTTGGCCGATGATTGGAAAAAAATCAGCTATATTGAAGAAGTGAAACGTCAGACAGGAGTGGATATTTTGACCGCGACGGAAGATGAAATGAAAAAGGCGCTGGAAAAACTTAAAGTGAAATATGAGGGCGAGAACCGCGAGAGGCTTACAGATACGCTTTGGAAATATTGCCGAAAGAATATTGCCGGACCGGCGTTTTTAATGGATCATCCGAAGATTGTTTCTCCTTTATCAAAAGAAAAATCCGATAATCCGCTTTTGACGGAAAGATTTCAGATAATTATCGCCGGCAGTGAAGTGGGCAACGGTTTCTCCGAACTGAACGACCCGATTGACCAAAGAGAAAGATTTGAAAAGCAAAAAGAATTAATTGACAAAGGAGATGAAGAGGCGATGATGGCTGATTGGGAATTTGTGGAGATGCTTGAACATGGTATGCCTCCGACTTGCGGTTTTGGCTTTGGGGAAAGATTATTTGCGTTTATGGCAAATAAGCCGTTGAGAGAATGCCAGCTATTCCCACTGATGAAGCCGGAAGCGGAAGATTAATATGAATAAATCCAGCACCTTCTTGCGAGATATTGAACCTCTCAAGAATAAAAACTATCAAACCAATTTATCCTCGCAGAAAGCTATAGAGTATTCTGGGAAGGTGCTGGATAAAAGATTTAAAAGAAAGACGGTAATGATATTCGGTTCTTTTGATTTTTTACATGCCGGACATTTTCATTTTTTTGAATTCGCGAAAAAACAAGGGGATAAATTGGTTGTCGTCATCGCGCGGGATAAAAATATAGAGAAAATAAAAGGCAAGAAGCCATTTCATAGCGAAGCGGACAGAAAAAAAATGCTGGCGCAGATCAGGTTTATAGATGAGGTTTATTTGGGAGATCTGAAAAATGTTTATAAAATAATTAGGACGATAAATCCGGATATAATCGCGCTGGGCTATGACCAGGAAGTGTTTGTGGAAAATTTAGCGCGGTATCTGAAAGAAAATAATTTTAAGACGAAAATAGTCAGAGCGAAGCCATATAAAAGTAATATCTATAAGTCCAGTAAAATGAAAAAATATTTGGAAAGATTCATATGATCAGAAAAAAAGTATTAATCGCCACCACCAATAAAGGAAAATTTGAAGAAATGAAAAAGTTTTTGGAAGATTTGCCTTTTCAATTTTTAAGCGTGAATGATTTAGAAGAAAAAATCGCCGAGCCGGAAGAGACGGAAGCGACTTTGACCGGAAACGCGATTTTAAAAGCGAAATATTATGGTGAAAAAACCGGATTAATTTCAATTGCCGATGATGGGGGATTATTTTTGGACGCGTTTGACGGCTGGCCCGGAGTAAACAGCGCGAGAATCGCTGACAGCGACGAAGACAGAATAAAAATGGTTTTGGATAAATTAAAAGATATTGAAAACCGCGGAGCAACATTTAAAGTGGAATTGGCGGTTTATGACCCGGAAATTAAGAGTTTATTCGTCGTGGGTGGGGAAACTAAGGGGGAAATCCTTAAGGAACCGTTCACGGGCGGAGTGAATAACTACGCTTACAATCCGATTTTCTTTATGCCGGACAAGAATAAAGTTTACGCGGAAATGACTTTACAGGAAAAAAATTCAGTCAGCCACAGGGGTAAAGCGCTGGCGAAAATCGTAAAGTATTTACAAAATGTTTATACCTCAAAAAATATTGTCGTGCCGGTAAGTGTTATAGTTAAGGATGGAAAGATTATGTCAACTTTGCGGAATGATCCGCATAATCCGGAATATCACCAAAAATGGGAATTTCCCGGTGGATCGCTGGAAATGGGCGAGACGCTGGAAGAAAATTTAATAAGGGAAGCCAAAGAAGAAACCGGATATGATGTGGAGATTGTGGCTTTATTGGATAATATTCAGGTTGAAGACAGGAGTGAAAAAAATTACCAAGTTTGTTTGGTTCCGTATTTGTGCAAGATTGTCGGTGGCGACGGAAAATATAATGACCACGAAGTATTGGATTTGAAATTTTTTGAGATGGAGGATTTGTTGAAGCAGGATTTGATTGGAGCCAATTATATATTGGCTGATAAAGTAAAGGATCAAATTAAACAATTAGCAAAAAAACATAATTTATAAATTATATGTTGGACGTAAAATTTATTAAAGAAAATTTTAAATTGGTAGCTGATAATTGCGTGAATAGGGGAGTAAAGGTTGATTTGAAGAAATTTTTGGATTTGGATGAAGCCAGAAGAAAAATGATAACCAAAATTGAGGAAATGCGCGCGCAAAGAAATACTAAATCAAAAACAAAACCGACGGAGGAAGAAATTAAACTGATGAAAGAAGTCGGCGAGGAAATAAAAAATCTTGAAGTTGAATTGAAATCCGTAAATGAAGAACATAAAAATCTTTTATACAAAATTCCGAACTTGTCGCATCCGGAATCGCCGGTCGGGGGCGAGGATAAGTTTACGGTTGTATATGAGTATGGCAAACCGCCAAAATTTGATTTTACGCCAAAAACTCACGAACAAATAATGCTGGATCTTGATTTGGTTGATTTTGACAGAGGCACAAAAGTCGCCGGTTCAAAATTTTATTTTGTTAAAAATGACGCGGTCAGGTTGAATCAAGCCTTGTTGAATTATGGTTTGGATATTTTGGAGAAACACAATTTTGTTTTAATGGAAACTCCGGATTTGGCAAAAGAAGCTATCTTGGACGGCGCCGGTTTTAATCCCAGGAGCGAAGAAGAATCGCAGATTTACAGTATTGAAAATACTGACCTTAAACTTATCGCCACGGCGGAAATTCCGTTGCTTGGCTTTCACAGCGATGAAGTTATTGATTTATCAGCCGGACCGAAAAAATATGCCGCTATTTCCCATTGTTTCAGGACGGAAGCCGGCGCTTACGGAAAAGCCGGAAAAGGATTGTATCGGGTGCACCAATTTACCAAATTGGAAATGTTTGTATATTGTAAACCGGAAGACAGCGAAAAATTGCACAAAGAATTATTGGAAATTGAAAAAGAAATTTGTAAAGGATTGGATTTGCATTATCGCGTGATTGACATACCAACCGGTGATTTAGGCGGTCCGGCTTACAGAAAGTATGATATTGAAGCGTGGATGACCATGCAAGGAAAAAACGGGGGTTACGGCGAAATTACCAGCGCCAGCAATTGCACTGATTTTCAAGCCAGAAGATTGAATATAAAATACAAGATTGATGCCGGCAAGCCGGAATACGCGCACACTCTGAACGGAACCGCGGTTGTGTTAAGCCGATTCCCGATAGCCGTTTTGGAAAATCACCAAAACAAAGACGGCAGTGTTTCAGTCCCTAAGGCTTTGAGAAAGCATATGGGGAAAAAGAAAATTAAGAAATAAAATGAACCAAATTAATTTGATAATTTTACCGGGTTGGGGCGGAAGCGAAGAGACTTGGCGCGATTTTGTCGGCGTTGTCGGCAGGAATTTTGATAACGCGCGAGTGATAGAATTGCCGTGTTTTGGCGCGAATCCGTGTCCGACTGAAGTTTGGGGGGTGGATGGATATGCTGAATACGCGAAAAAGGAAATCAATAAATTGGGATACGATGGAAAGACGATATTGCTGGGGCATTCTTTTGGCGGGCAAGTGGCGGTAAGCTTAGCAGCCAAAGAGGATGGTATCGCGGATGCTTTGATTTTGTCCGGCGCCGCTGCCATCAGGCCGAAAAATTCAATTAAGCGAATGTTTTTTCTTTTAATCGCCAAAGCCGGAAAAGTTCTTTTTAGATTGCCATTTATAGAAAAATTCAGCGTATTGGCGAGGAAAGTTTTATACGGATTGGCCGGTTCCAGAGATTATGAAAATACGACGGGAATAAAAAAAGAAATTTTTAAAAAAATTGTGCGCGAAGATAGCCGAAATTTATTGCCTAAAATAAAAATTCCAACACTGGTTTTGTGGGGGGAGAAGGATAAATATGTGCCGTTAAAATACGGAAAAAAAATCCATAAACTGATACCCGGGTCGGCTATGTATATAGTTAAGGACGGCGGACACGGCCTGCATATTAAAAATATCAAAGAAATTGAATTAATAATTAATGAATTTATTTCTCATGTTTAGTCCGATAAATATAATTATTTTTTTCTTATGGGGCGTCAGCGCTTTTGTTGACTACAATTATTTTTGTTATCTTTGGCAGTTAAAAGAATACCGAATGGACAGGATGAGAGATTTTATGTCCACGCAAAAAGGCAAAGATTTCTGGCGGAATTATATTATGCTCTGGAGATCGCTTTTCGCATGTTTTTTATTTTTATGGCCGATAAACAGCGTTGTGATTGTCAAATATTTCGTGATAATAATTTTTGGATTTGAATTGATAAGAAACCTCATTCAACTTGTCAGGAGAAAATTGAGGCATCCGGTATTCACCAAAAAATCCACGCTGATAATAATGGCCGCGATGTTGGCGGAAGGCCTTTTGTTTGTTTATTCACGAGACTGGCCGATGATATTTCTTTTGATGAGTGTCAGGTTTTTTGTAATAACGATGACGGTTCTTTTGCTTTATTTGCCGACGAATTTGATTAAAAAATGGTTTATTAAAAAAGCTACAAAAAAATTGGCCGGATATAATGAGCTAACCGTTATCGGCATAACCGGCAGTTACGGAAAAAGCACGGTCAAAAGTTTTTTAAGCAATATATTAAGCGGAAAATTCAGGGTGATAAAGACCCCGAAAAATATCAATACGGAAATCGGCGTCGCTAAATTTATACTCAGCAACAATTTTAGAAATAAGGATATTTTTGTCGTTGAAATGGGAGCTTACCGGGTAGGGGAGATAAAATTGATTTGTGATATGGTAAAGCCTAAAATAGGCATTCTAACTGCGATTACGGAACAGCATGTTTCATTATTTGGCAGTATAAAAATGACACAGCAGGCTAAATATGAGTTATTAAGGTCTCTACCTGAAAATGGTTTGGCGGTGGTAAATTCCGATAATAAATATTGCCGGGAATTTCTGGATGAATTGAAATGTAAAAAAGCGACTTTTGGCGTTGAGGAAGTTTACCAACCGGATTTTTTAATTAAAAAGGTGGATAATTCTCCGGGCGGAATAATTTTTGCCGGCAGTATGTATGGGAAAGATGTTAATACTGTGGCGCCGGTAGTCGGGATGCATAACGCGAAAAATATCGCGCCTTGTTATTTGACGGCTGATTTTTTGGGAATGCCGATTGAAGAATCAATCAATCAATCTAAAAAATTATTATTGCCGGACAATGTGCTTAGTGTCATAAAATATGGCGAGGCGATTGTTTTGGATGACAGTTATAACTCAAATTATGACGGTTTTTGCGCCGGCCTTGATGTTTTAAGCGATTATTTGGATAAAAAAAGGATTGTAGTAACCAGGGGTATTCCGGAATTGGGCAACTCAAGCCACGAAATCCATATAAAAATCGGCGGGGAAATCGCTTATATCGCCGATGAATTGATTATTATAGACAAAGACAACGCAGCGGCGTTGATTGAAGGGGCGGGCAGTAAATTCAATATGAATATAAAATTTATTGAACAGCCGAAAGAATTGTTGGAATTAATAAAATCATATAAGAATACTAGTAGCGTCATTTTGCTTGAGAACAGAGTTCCGGATTCGGTAATGAAAGAAATTAATTCAATTTAAATCGTTTATGAGAAAAATGCTTTTTACCGGCTTCGCGCCTAATCAAAGGTTTAAGGATGTCTTGAGAGCGATGAAGTTTTTATTTTTGCCGTGGATGTATTTTAAGTGGATTAAAGGCGGAAGTGTTTTGGAAGCGGAAAATTGGCTTAAAAATTTTTTTGGAGTAAAAACTGCAGTGTTAGTAGATAGCGGGCGATCGGCTTTACTATTGGGTTTAAAAGCGTTAAAAATTGGCAACGGCGATGAGGTGGTTGTGCAGGCTTATACTTGTGTAGTTGTCATTAACGCCATCAAGCAAAGCGGAGCCAGGCCGGTGTATGTTGATATAGACGGCAGTTTAAATATTAATACAGACGATTTGGAAAATAAGATAACCGATAAAACCAAAGCTGTGATAGTCCAACACACATTTGGAAATCCGGCTGATATTGATACTATTTTGGGAGTATGCAGCCGTCGGAAAATAAAATTGATTGAGGATTGCGCCCATTCTTTCGGCGCTATGTATAAAGGTCAAAAAGTCGGCACATTCGGCGACTTGGCCTTTTTTAGTTTTGGCAGTGATAAATGCGTGTCTTGCGTCCGAGGAGGAGCTTTGGTTTCTGGTAATAATGAAATAACCGAAGAAATTGAAAAAGTTTACCGTGAATTGCCTAATACGCCATGGGTAAAGGTCTTACAGAACTTACTGCATTATCCGATTTTTTTTAAGGGGAAAATATTGTATCCGGTTTTTTTGGGAAAAATAATTTTGGCTTTGGCGAAAAAAATGCATATAACCGAGCGGGTTATTTATGATTGCGAAAAAAGCGGAGGAAAAGTTGATTTTTATCCGGCCAAACTGGCTAACGCTTTGGCGGATTTATTGCTCTTGCAGTTGAATGATTTTAATTTAATTTCCGAACACAGGAAAAAGATTGCTGAAATCTATGAAAAGAATATCGCCAATAACAAGGTGGTAAAACCGGCTTTATCCGATTGGGCAATTCCTTTGCGGTATAATTTGCTTACCGACGCGCCGGATGCGCTGGCCGCAATCGCGAAAAAACAAGGCGTAATTTTAGGCGATTGGTATAGAACGGCAGTGGCGCCATCTGATATAGATATGAATAAAACCGGCTATGAAGCGGGTGCTTGTCCGGCCGCGGAAAATTTTGCCAACAAATCAATCAATCTGCCGACGGATATAAATATCAGCGAAAAAGACGCGTTCAGAATAGTGAACATTATAAATAATTATTAGCATGCAAATAAAAGAAATAAAAAATCCTAAAGAGTGGGAAGATTTCAATAAAAAACAGCCGAACACATTGTTTGTTCAGTCAGTTAGTTATGGAAAATTTTATGGCAGGCTAGGGGAGGGGTGTCATATCTTTGGCATCTATGAAAATGAAGCGCTTATTGGCGGGGCGCTGGTTTTGACAACTCACGCTAAAAGAGGAAATTTTTTATATATTCCGTATGGCCCGATACTTCCGGAAAAAAATAAACCGGAAGCGTTTAGCGCTTTTGTGAAGTTTATCGCGGATTTTGCCAAATCGGAAAGGGGATATGATTTTATAAGAATTAGTCCATATCTGGAAAACACAAAAGAGAATTTAAGTTTATTTAAGGATAATGGATTTAAAAGCGCGCCAATGCATGTGCTGGCCGAAAGAACTTGTGTGTTGGATATCTCGCCCGATGAGGAACAATTGTTGTTGAATATGAATAAAAATCACAGAAATTTAATCAGGCGATGTTTGCGCGAAAAAGTTAAAATCAAAAAAAGCGTCAAGGCGGATGATTTGAAAAGTTTTTTTGAATTATACAAAGAAACGGCCGTTAGGCATAAGTTTTTTAAGTTTTCCGATAAGTATGTCAGGAGCGAGTTTGAAGAATTTTCTCAAGAAAACGAAGCGGTTCTGTTCACGGCTTATCTGCCGGACGGATCGCTGGATGCTTCCGCCGTGATTATGTATTATGGCGTTATGGCCGCTTACCGGCACGGGGCGTCCTTGAATCTGGATAAAAAACTCCCCACATCTTATTTATTGCAATGGGAAGCGATAAAAGAGGCCAAGAGCAGGGGAATGAAATATTATAATTTCTGGGGTATCGCGCCGGAAAACTCGCCGAGGCACCCGTTTCATGGCATAACTCATTTTAAGATGGGTTTTGGCGGACAATGTATTGATTTGGTTCATTGCCAGGACCTGCCGATTTCCAAGAAATATTATATTAATTGGCTGGTTGAATCCGTTCGGAGAATAAAGCGGGGCTTTTAATATGTATAAAAAAGTAAAAAGGAGATACGAACCTTATTCGGCGGATAAGTATAGGCCTTCTTTGGCTAAAAGAGTGAAGGATATTTTTTTGTCCAACAAAAATTATTGCCATAAAATTGACTACGCGCAAAAAAAAGAATATTTTTTTCACAAAAGCCAAAGAAAAAAGATATCAACAAAAAAGAAGCTGGAGATATTGGCGTTGGGTCTCTTTTTGATTTCATTTTTTGGTATTGTCGCTTGGCATCCGTTTTTTTCAATCAAACAGGTAAATGTCTCCGGCTTGAACAGAATTGACAATACGGAATTTACCAACGCAGTATTTAATATTCTGAATTGCAAGAAGATTTTTGTATTTTCCGGCCAGTCATATATTTTTGTTGATGTTGATGAAGTGCGGGATGTGTTGTTTGAAAAATATTCTTTAAATTCCATTTCAATCAAAAAAGTTTTTCCCGGAACCATAGAAATAAATTTGGAGGAAAAAATTTCCACGGTTATATATGACGACGGGCAGACTTAC
>Ga0208977_1000481_pt1 | contig 31059 bp, 18 predicted proteins | sample RifOxyA2_FD_184030 | JGI IMG/M metagenome (GOLD analysis project Ga0208977, IMG submission 184030) | Groundwater microbial communities from Rifle, Colorado - Rifle Oxygen_injection A2 (SPAdes) | ecosystem: Environmental > Aquatic > Deep subsurface > Groundwater | place: Rifle, Colorado, United...
CCCCGAGTACGGGGCTCGCAATGACAAAAGCATTGTTCTACACCCTAATTATACTTAATACTTGATACTTACTACTTAATACTAGATAACTCTACTTTGGCTTAGCCGGTTCGAGGAAACGCAGACTTTCCAAAAATTCCATAAATCCCGGCGGCGGGTTAATCAGCATCCGGCCATCATAAATTATTTTTTCGACTGGAGTCGTATCCGATGAAATTGTGGGCGTGTCGCGGCCGGCTCCTTGAAGATCAATTGTCAGATTACCGACAGTACTGGCTAAATCAAAGGTCGCCACATAAGTTCCAAAATTATTTAAAGGGGAAAATCGCAAAATAATTTTAGCATAAGATCCAAGGCTATTCTGGCTACTGCAAACAGAAGGATGGCTCGAGTCAGACAGCAAGGTAAACGGCGTTGTCGGCGCCGGGGCGACCACGCCAAAGTTTGCCGGATTAGTTCCGCCAAATGTCCAGCCGGTAACAGCCAGCGACTCAGCGCCTAAATTGCAGATAGTTACCTCGATATCTTTAGTTTGATCTTTTAGAATCACTCCATAGTCATAGCGATAATCAAGATTTGTCGCCGGATAGGCCACTGGCGAAATATTGAGCAAGCCGGCAGTGGACGAAGCGATCCCGATATTTTTGGTCGCCACCACCGAGTCATAACCGTATTTATCCCGCACTTGCAAACCAACGGTATAAGAACCAAAAGCGCTGTACTGATGCGTCGCGGCGTGATCGGCCTGAATATTATCTAGAAACAATTCATTAATATCCCAGGTCGGAGTTACCGGGTTATAGGCAAAAGTCCATCGAGCGTCAAGACCAGCCGGCATCGGACAAGTGTCTGTGCAATCATCAATCGAATTATTCCCGGTAAAACCAAAAGGCGTGGTCGTGATGTTCCCTTTTTGCGTCAAAACAATTCCGGCTACCGGCCGTAAATTACAAAAATGATCGGTGGTGGTACAATAGCCCATCTGGGCGACCCCTAAAAACTTTTTACTGCACGCCACATACTGGAACGGCACGCTTTTTTCCCATTCATAATCGTTAAGCGGCGCCGGCGCGACAGTACCTGTGCTAAACAAGCCATCTCCAGATGTCCGCCGATAACTCCAGTTAGGATGCGTGGTTTTTAAAGAATTCCAAAAAACTCGCGCGGTATTTATTACTTTTTGTCCCGGGATAAAAAGCGGCCCAATCACTCCCTCAAACACGACAGTTACCGTACTAGTACTACCCAACGGCAAATCAAAAGTACCGTCAGTTGAATTGGGCACCCGAATCATCACGCTCGCCCCTCCTGTTGCCACTTCCCAAGTCGGCACCGGCAAGCCGCCGGTCGTTATAACATCAGTGACATTAACGTTTACCAACTCCACTGGCATTGGATCGTTAAACACAACATCATAGGCTGGGCGTTTACTATTGGCGTGATGATAAATCTTGACAGCGTAAGTCACCTTACCGCCAACGTCCGGCGGTGAAGGCGGCGTTACAATAAATTTATCCAAAGCCAACCGCGGCTCCTCGATTTGAATGGTTTCGGCCGAACCACTTGTCCCATTGGTTGTTGAGGCAGTATCAGGATCCCAGTACCGAATGGTCGTCGAATTAATGGGCTGGACACCATTGTGGTTGCTTAAAACATTCAGCACTCTAGCTGTCATTTTGATCACAAATTTATTGTTATCAGGATCGTTATCCGCGACCGTTGTCGTATCGCCAAAATTCAACCACATATCAGTTCCGTTGCCGCCGGGAAATGGAGGCGAAGGCGCTTCGAGCGTCGGAGTTGTATCTAAAACGCCGTTAAAGTTTTTCATAAGCAGGAAGTTGCTGTCAGGAGTCGCGGTAATAATCTGATGACTTAAATAACCCAGTCCAGCCGGCAGATTATCGATAAAGTATAAACTTTTAGTTTGTCCCTCGGCTAAGTCCCCTACAATATAATAGGTTACATCCTCACCAATCGTATATTTAGTCGGCGATGGCGGCTTTTTGTCGTTATACGGCCGCTTGATTTCCACCGAGCGAGGGGCCGCAAAGCTGTAAAGACGTTCGCCGCTCAAATCCGGCCAGCCTGAGTTTTGAGGCATCGCTCCCCCTAGCCCCGGGGTTACAGAACCAGTGGGATTGACGACAGTTCCTGATGCTCCGGGCAAGCCAGACCAAGTTGCGTTAGCAGAGTTAGTAATAAGACGCCCGCTTTCCACGTCAGTCTTTACCTTGGCGGAAATATCGACGGTGATTGAAGCGCCCGGCATTAAATAGTCAGCACGAACGTCGACAATATTGTTGGCAATGTCCGAACTATTAACAATGGTTACATATCCCGGCTTGAAAATCGTAACAGTTCCGGTAGCGCCGGTCAGCGTCGCCGGCAAGGTATCAGCTACTCTAATGTCAAAAGCGTTTGCGCCATAAGCATTATTATTATTAATAAACCTTAAACGGTAAATCACCGGGTCAGCACCATCTGAAGGAGCAGTTACAAACACATTGGACAAACTTCCAACCGGTTCCACAACATGCATAACCAGCCAACCGGGCAACGGTGGAGTAGTGCCAATCAAAGTTGTGCCACTGCGGTAAACATTAAAGCGATTCCATAAATCCCGACGAACGTCATTATAATAATTATAATAACTGTTTAGCACCAAAAAGTTGCCCTCTACAATCACGTACTCATAGTTCACGTCTCGATCGTTATTAGTAACATCGCCAAATCTAAAATTTACCGGCGAACCGCGCGTGTACGAATCATCATCAGTTGTATAAACATCTGACTCGGAAACCGCATCATCCGGCAAGGAACAACCCGGGATTAAGCCTGGCTCGGTAGTTTCGTCGCCTACCAAATCAGCGCAACCGGCCGGGATCAGCGTCGACGTTACATTGCCCGGCGCCTGATTGGAAACAAATCCCACCTTCGCGGTTCCGTCATTTAAAAATAAAAGTCCATTATTATTATTGTCAGGGCTGATCAAATCTTGAAAGCGCAGTTGCGGAGTAACTCCTTCTGATAAACGAGTAACATAGCGCATCCGAACAATTTCCCCAACTGCCAAGGCCGGGGTGCCGGTGCCATCAACGGTGGTGTGGGCTTCGGAAGTTGTGGCAATAGTCATTTGTGGATTCGGCGCCAAAACCGTTACCCAGGCCCAATCAAACGGCGGCGGATCAGGCGGTGCCTGAACATAGTTTGGTCCGCCTTCAACACTGGAAAAATTTGTCAAACTGGCGGTATTAGAAAATGCCTGCGCTAAGCCGCCAGTATCATTAACCTGCAAGTCATAGGTTAAAATGGCGAGGTTGCGGCCACTGCCAAGATTCAACGGATCCAAACCGCCCGAAGGGTTAGGGGTCGGACCGGGATCAGGCAAAGCCACTGTGAACGCGGTTGTTGCGCTAGTGAGCGTTGCACCAACGATCTCCGCTCCTGTCCCATCTGTCAAACAAAAATTATAGCCACCAGCTGGCATACTAAGATACGGCGGTATCGCGTCCTGGAACTTAACATCAAATGCCCCAGCACTCGCCTGCCCGGCGTTTTGCACCAAAACCGAAAAAGTCAACAAGTCGCCGGCATCAACGTCAAAAATATCGCTGGTCATGGACGCCGTAGCCATACTGCCGGTGGAAATTATCCCGCTAAAACGAGGACATGTCGTATCTCCAGGCGGAGTAACCAATGACGGTGTTGGCGATGCCGGCACAAAATAAGCCTGCGTGCCGGAACTAACGGCAATAACTCCCTTAGTAATCACTGGCGAGGGCAAGCCTAAGATTGGTGTAATATCAACCTTAGTCGTCGTCAGCAGTTCGTCCCGCGAAGTGTCCTGTTCCCCAAAAACCGGGTTAGCAAATTTAAAGTTGTCCATAAAAGGCGCGTTTTTGACCTCCATAGTAAAAAGCAAATCAATGAACGTCGTGGTGGACGTTGCCGCATAGGTGCCAAAATCAAAGGTTAAAGTATTTTTAGCACCGTCCGCGACGAGTGTCGGCACAATACCGGAAAGCGCCCGAAAAGTATCGCTGGGACCGAATTTTGCCCAACCGGCTGGCGGAACAGAACCATTTGGCGGGAACGTGGCGTCAAATTGCGTAACCGAGGTAGCGGCAAAAATTGGGGCCGGAATAAAATCAGTGATCCGCAAACTGTCCAAATCACTCGAGGGATTTAGATATTTAATCCGATAAGTTAAGGTGTTCTCCGGGCTAACTACTAAATTTCCTGGAACAATGGTACTGCCGTTAAAAGCATAAACTGATTTGCTAGTCACCTGCCCGCTCACCATATCCAAATTTTCCCGCGGTTCGATGGTTGTATAAGGATTCCAATTGTTAGCCGAAGAAACCAGTTGGCCGACCAAATTAAATTCATGCCAAATGCGATCGCCTTGATCCAAGTTTTCATTGACCGTCGGTTTATCGGTATATTTTTTCAAAATAGTAGTTTGGAATTTAAGCGTGCCAATTGTTGGCCCATGATTATGAGTGCCGCAATTTGCCGGCCCAACTGCATTTTGCAAACAGCCGCCAAAAATCTCTCCCAGAGCATCGAAACCGCGAGTGATAAGTTCATTCGAGATATTGAAACTAACACTAGTTTCGCCGGTTGTCCCGGTCGCGCGGGTAACGGTATAATTGGCCACATTAAAATTACCGCTCGAGGATCCGTCTTCGGTAACAGTTAAGGTGGGATTAAACGCGGCACGCCAGAGTTGCCCGTCGGAAAATTTATCATTTAAAATTAAATTTCGGAAACCAAAATAGTCTGAGATGTTAAACTGCAAGGTATACTCCAAAACATCGTCTGGACTATAACCGGCTGGCGCGGCGTCGTTAACTATCGCCACACTTTTTTTGGTAGTAAGTGAACAAACCTTTAAAGTATGCGAATTAGCCGGCAAGGGATTAAAATCCATAACAGCATCCCCAGGATCAACTGGATCCCAAGTGCCGTCAATTTTGGCGGTATTAACCAAATCGCGGCAAGCTCCGGTGGTGGGACTAATTATCTGGCTCCCGTTAGCGTCTATTCGGGGAATTTGGACACTGAATTTAATCTGGGCATCAATAGGAGCCGCGGTGCCGGTAAGCGCGGCCCAGCGCACATCAAGAACGTTATTGGGCGGATTCTGCGCCCCTCCAGTCAAAGGTTCAGTTATTGAACTATAAGGCGGCGTGTACGAATAAGACACAAAACTTAAATACTCCATGTTGTCAGGCAAGGTATCCAAGAATTCAAAATTGTTGATAATCTGGCCAGCGCCAATATCAGCATTAACAATATAATCACCAGAGAAGTTTGTACCGCTGGGAATAGTTTGATTTCCGGTAAAAATTTTACTTAAAATAAGGGGTACTGGTTCAACCGTCGCCGTTGCCCAATTGCCCATAATTGCCGGATCAGTAACCGGGTTATAGGCACTATTTGACCCAAATTGGCAACCACCACGCGATTTTAGCTCAAGCTCTGGATTCGAATTATTAGGCTTGGCATCAGCCAGATTGCTGACCAATCCTTTAACTCCTAACGCAATCGCCGGCTCAGTGCTAACGATCGAAGTAAACGGCAACCGCAAAATCACCAAGTTTTGATTAGGCGGATAACCACATTTTAAATCAAGAGAGGTTATGCTCGCATACGGATGAAAAGTACAGCCCAAAGCATCAATTTGACAAATTGAATACGACATTGATTGCCCGCGGCCGCAAGGTAAAGTCACAGCATTAAATAATCCGCCGTTGTAAGTCGCACTGACAAAACTAATCCCGTCAGTACCGTCTTTGCCGGTAACCGGAAAAACCAGATCGATAAAAGGCGCGAAACAGTGGCTGATCCCAGGGCCTGGGTCATTATTAGCTATCTTAAGAGTATAATCAAACTGGCCACCTAAAAGAGCTTTGGTAGGAACTCCTTCTAAAGTAACCGTCGGTTGAGGCACCCCAGCCTGAACAACAGATCTTAACCAAATTAGAGTTGCCAGCCCTAGGGCCAGAATGACAGGAATTAAAATTATGATATACTTATTTCTTTTCATAAAAAACCTTATTTATTATCAATGAGGCTCGCATTTATTTTCCGGCACGCAAACGTCGTAAAGACAAATAAAACCAACTGAACAATCATCGGCATCAACGCAATAAGTCGGACAAGGCGCTGTTACGCTCAAGGCTTGGATCCATTCTGTCTCGTCGCCGTCGCGATTAACCGCCTTGACCTGCCCGGTATAGTTTACTCCGCAACTCAAATCCCGCGTTTTCCACTTGCGCCAATTTAAAGTTTGCGATGACCCGTAAATCGTTTCGATATCATCCAGCGTAATTACTTCTCGAAAAAGATAGACATCATCAAGAAATGAGTCAGCCTGCAAGATAGAGTTTTCACTCCCAAGCTCCAAATTAGTGGGCAAAGACAACGTAGCGGAATTGGAGTATGAATCCTCATCGACGTTATTAACGTACAAAGTCAGGTCAACACCGTACTGCCAAGTTACAGCCAGATGATACCATTGATCCACCGTCGAAAAAGGAGTATCACCAATGGCCATGACGGTACCGTTCAAATCCGCATATGATTTATTATCGGCGCCAATGCCGACGCTAAAATAATCGTTGCTGTCAGTATACACCGAGAAAAGTTTTCGGGAACTGTTTAAAAATTGCGGTTTAACCCAGAAAAGGACTGTTCCCTTATCCCCAATTATCCGACCATTGGTTGGATACATCAGCTTATCCGCGCCATCAATTAAAAAGGCGCCGCGCTCATCGTTGTAATGGCCAGTCCCCAAGGAATGCTGATAAGATCCCGGGGTATTGGTCGCCGGAGTTACTACATCCAATTCGGTAACAGAAACATCATCATAGACAATCTTGGTGGCGGCGTTATTAACCGCTAAAGATATTGTCCGATCAGTTGGCGCCTGTAAAGGCCAGGAAGTAAACGTCCATAAATACCAAGTGCCATTAATCATATTTTCTGGATAAACCCGCGTCGACCCGCCTTGCCAACTATCTGCCAGTCCGCCCAAATCAACTAACGGTTTCCCGGCTCCGGCTAAACGCTTGACCCAAAAATTAAAAGTGTATCTCTGGCCCAAAGTATAATTAACAGTTTGCGATAATGATTTTGTGGAATCAGCGCTACCCGAAATGCTCACCGCATCGCCGACAGAATGTCCACCTCCAACCTCTTTAATTAAAGTCGGAGTACTGTTTTTTGTCCAACCATCAGGCACATTGCCCGAATCTAAATCTCCCAGACCTGGATTTTTTATAAGTTGCGGCAAAATTTCGAATTGATCATAATAAGCCAAATCAGCTGAATCAGCCCCGGTCGATAAGCGAACCACCAGTCCAGATTCAGCCAGCGGCACCGTAAAACAGCCGTTCACGAAATTCCAGCTGGCAACGCTGTTAGCTGAAGACGACCAAATTGGAGGAAAGGTCTCCGCGCTATCGTAAACCTCAATCCGGGCAAAAGAATCTGCCCCAGCTCTCTGCCAACCGGTTAAGCAATAATCAGTTAAAGGCGCGACGGCAATCAATTCACTCGCCGCGTAACTGGGCGTCCCGCCAGTACTCTTAATCTGGAGGCATTGCTCATCATTGCGAGCCAAATTAATATTTTTTGAAAGTTCGGTGTCAACACCATTCCACCCCCCAATTCCACCGTTCTCCATGCCGACGTCACTCAACAAATTTTTAGAAATAAAAGCGGACTGAGTATAGCTGGCCGCAACCACTGCCCCGTCATTTTGATAAATCGACAAGTCCCCGGCATCGCCGTTGTAAAAAGCTGAGTAAGAAACTAAGTCAGAATATGACAACTGGGAGTTCGCCGCGTAATCATTATTTAAAACTGCCACTGTTACTTGTCCTAAACTAACTGCGGCCAAGATGGCATTTTCGGATTGAGCTGTAGCGCTATCTTTAAGCCAAACCGTTTGCCCGGCCGCCAGCCCCACAGCCGAGAGAACCGGCACGTCAACAAGAGTCCCGGCCGTAACTGGTCCAGTTGTGCTGGTATAAACTTTAGTGATGGAATTTACCGCGGCCTCGACTTCGCTTGTGGAAACTTGAGGATGTTCGGCCAGCCACTTAACTTCCGCCGAGGTGATGGCAACATGATACAGCCGCGCCGCCGCCACTTGGCCGCTAAAAAATGCAGTGTTTTCGTGACTGTTCTTGCCAATGATTAAATTCTGCGCCGAATTAACAATCCCTGTTCCGTTAAAACTTGTAGCCGCAGTTTTGTCAAGCTGACCATCAAGATACAGGTTAGTGAAGCCGCTACGATCCCAAACGACTGCCAGGTGATGCCAACGCCCATCGGCAACTGGAGCGACACCGGTAATCTCCTGCCGGGCAGTGCCGCTGGAAAGTTGCGAAGTTAAAATTCCACCCGAAGATAGACCTAAACCATAGCCAGCGATAGTATTCGTCCCCCCGCCTTTGTTAAAAATGGCCTGCTTTCCGGTTTCCTCGGTCTTTACCCAAATGTCCATACTCAAATCACCAGTCGACATTTCGAACAAACCAAAGTTCCCCAGACCGACATAACCGATGCCTCCAAAATTGAGCGACCGGCCAACATTTTCCAAGTCCGTAACCGGCAAACCACTGCCGTCATCAACCGCGATGGAAAAAGCGCTGGCCACAGGCGTAGCACTTATGAATGCCGCCCGGCCGAAACCGGTACCATCAGAAATCCAAACGCGCTCATTGTTGCGCCAAACCCGTTTGCTGAGAGTTTCTGCCGTCGTCACCAAATTTCCGGTGGTGGAAAGAACTGCCTGACCGCGCGGCCAAAAAACCGCGTCAGTCGAGTCCCCGCTCGCATCTGCCAGCCAAACGGTATCTGGCTCAACCGCGAAAGTTTGTTCCCGGCCTGAGCCGGCGTTGTATAAATTAGCTACTTGGACTGAGGTTAAAGGATAGTTTAAAATCCGACCGGCAATCGTGCCGTTAAATTGGCTCTCACCCGCAAACTGCCCCAACCCAAAAGTTGATGGTATTACGCTAGGCGTCCCTGGCTGCTGGGGTGAGGCGATGCTGTCTGCGGAATTAACATAAAGCCGGACATAATCACCGCCGCCTTCTAAAGCCCGATTAATATCCCAAACGCCAACCAGATAATACCAACTGCCGTTGATGATAGGAACGCTCGCTACCGCGGCTGAAGAATTAATATTATTATATTTTACCTCCATCCGCCACTCGTCGTCGTCTGCGGTCTTACGCAAACTAAGATAATTTTTATCGTTACCATAGGCATTGAATATATAGTGATCTTCGCGATCAGTACCGATCCACTGAGGTTTAACCCAAAATTCCAGTGTCCCTTGCTGGGGGGCAAAATTCTCGTATAAATTTTTGTTAATTTGACTGCCGCGGCTATATTCTAATCGATCTCGCCCGGTAACTAAAACTCCATCATAGGCGCTAATGCCGGCACTAACTTCAGACAAAGAGCGAAAACCAAATTTCGGCGAAAATGCCCCATCGCTAAAACGCCACGGTAACCAGCCGCTGTTATGCTCCGGATCTTCTTCCACCTGAGCGTAAAAACCAGACTCACGGCCGCCGCTATCCCACTGCCACTCAATCTCGCTAATCGTGGTTGAAGAAATCAAGTTAGCCGGGACATTGGCGCTAGTCGCGGCACTGCCCTCTTCTGACATCGTGCCGAAACTGCCAGATGACATATCATAAGCAATTACCTTAATACCATAGCTGGTGTCGGCTTTAAGAGGCGGCGCGCCGTTTAGAGGATCATTGGTCGTTAAAATAAAAGAAATCGTATTCGTTAATCCAATGTAATCATAAGTTGGTGGATCATAAGGAGTTCTAACATAAACAAAATAGGCGTCGGCGCCAGGAACTGCGTCCCACTGAAAAGTAATGGAATCAGTCGTGTTATAAAAACTCCCGGCAAGATTACGAACATTTTGCGGCGCTCCCAAGGTTAAGTTGCCCGGCATTAATCCCAAAAGATAGTCTGATTCGATTTGGCCGGTACTTCGCGCGTAATTATAAATCCGGATTTCGTCGAGCCAGCCGTCAAAGAGATAATCCGGATCTGGTGCCCCGCAACGCTCGTAATCACAGCCAAAACGCAAAGGATCAATCGTGGAAACAAGTGAATTTAGGCCGAAAGTTGAAGAGGCAACCTCCTCCCCATCCAGATACAAATTTAAAGCTGTCCCGCTAAAAACCAGCGCCGCCTGGTGCCAACTGTTAGGCGGAACACTTGTCGCGTAGTTGATCGTCGACGAGGCGGCAACCAGCTGGGCCCGGCCAGTCAGTTTGCCGGCATTATCCAACCAAATGCCCATCTGTGAGCGGCCAGTGCCACCATCATGGATTGATTTACCGATCAATTGATTATGTGTCTTCGTGAAAGTGCGCGCGTTAAACCAAAGCTCATAAGTTAAGGCGGAATTGCCGTTTAAGGCCGCAACATGAGGAACATTGATGTAATCACCGGTTCCATCAAAACTTAAACATTGCCCCACTTGGCACTCTTGCGCATCTGCCCAGGTAGCGCCGATTATAGTGCCATCATAATTACCAGCCGACTGGTCGTCTACTGTCGGCCCAGCGCCATCGTCGAGCGGCCAATATCCGACCGGCGATAACCCGATTTCCTCGTTTTGCGGGGCGCTAAGAACCGGTTCCTCGGCCGCGAATTTGCGTAAGGTAAATTTGCCTGGAGCTGAAACCGCCAAAAATCCGACGATCTCTCCGGGATGCGATCGCTCCGGATCAAGTCGTTTATCTTCTTCGATGTGGCCGGTAACCGCCGCAGTGGTTACATTGGTAATCACGGCCCAGCCGCCGTCAGTGCTGTTCATCTCTTGTTGTTTGTAGATTACAAGTGGCGGTGTTGTATAAGTAGTACGGGCAAAATTTTGCGTCACCACAGCATCGTCATGGCCAGTAATCACATTACTCGTGAGTTTGGTTTCGAATTTAAGTAGCCCGGCAGTGGCCGAAGCTCCGGGATTGATGCCAATCCAGCCAATTTGCTCGGCGCCGTGAGTATTCCTCACCTCAGCGCCGTTTAAAGAAATCTGGAAACCGCCAGGCCGCACCGGATCATCGTAATCATCGGTCTCACTAACCCAAGTTTCGATCCACGAGCTATCATTATAAGACATCACCTGATGCAGGACGGTCATTGGATCAAGCGCACCAGCACTAAAAACCGGACTAATAATTTGAGACTCTGCCTTGCCAGCGGCCCAGCCGGCAGCGCCGCCAGACCATGAGCCAACCTTATTAGTCGTCAAGTTATTACCGTCTAAACGCAAATCGCCGGCGCCCAAAAGTTTATATTGCCCTTGATTAATCACTAAATAATAAATCAAATCAGTGGCCGGAGTGGCCGGCACCAAGGCCGCGTTCTGGAGAGTAACTTTAAAATTATTGCTCGTAACATCCTTAAGCCTCACCGACACTGGAAGATCAGTGCCAGCTGGGCCATTTGCACCTTCCTGATAAGTGCTGACAATTACCGGATTGCTGTAACTCTGGAGCAAGCTAATTTGCCGCCAAGTCGCACCGGCAGTCGCCGCGCCAATTTCTCCCCAAGCCATAGTATTAGGATAAGAAGTTGCCGCGACAGCGCTTGAGTTAGCGTAATAAACATATAAAACACTGGCGCCGCTTGGCGGAATAACCGGCACCTTGACCCAAATTTTGGTGGTGGCCGAATTGCATCCTGGCCCGGTTTCGCTGTCAATCCAATAAGGCAAGCTGGCTTGAGCGACATCAGTAAAACGCAAATCATCGCAATCATTTTGAAGTTTGCCGGCGGCAATCAATCCGGCGGTATTAATCACGACCGGCACTTGATAATTAGTCAAGGCACTACTACTGCCATTGGTGATGTTAATCGTTTGCCGATACTGCCAGCTTTCGTCGTACCAAATCGCCTGCGCCGGTTTAGCGGCCAGCGTAAAAATGATCATTATAAATGATGCGCCGATTATTCTGATTAAATTGTGTTTTGAGGATAGCATTAATTTAATTTACAGGAGACTACTCGAAAACTGTCATTCCGAGCGCTAGCGAGGAATCCCTCTGGTTAATTTTCAATTTCTAGCGAGAGATCCCTCGACAAGCTCGGGATGACAACTTAATGTCTTTGCTAATTCTCGGACAATTTAAGGTTATCGGGTTACTCACAACCCCATAACCACTACTTTATCGGCTGAGAATGTCGCCTCTTTGCTTCCTTGAATTTTACCCCGGCTATGCACCATCACCGTTTGCCCAACCTGCAATTTACCTAAGCCGCCAGCCGCATCAGGCGTTATTTGCGGACTGCCGCCGATACCGACGGTTGGAGTAATGTAATATCTGATGATGTGGGTTTTTTCGTCAATCTGCACCTTAAACATAGTCGCCGAGGTTAAATAATTATTGCTTGGGTTGGCCTCAATAATGATATATCCCTCGCCAACTTCCCGAATGATGCCATTGTAAAAATCAACCTGATGCGGAATTTTGAGTCCGGTAATCGTATATCGCGCAGGCGCTGTTTCCGGCGTGCCGACCTCTGGAACAGGTGACGCCTCTTGCCCGGGCCGCTCTCGCCACCAAAACCAATAACCGCCGGCCAGCAAAGCCACGATGATCACAACAAGAAAAATAATTAAGGCTTTTTTTTTCATGCCAATTTTGATGGAATTAATCCGGGAAAGCCAGCCGCTCTAATTTAACATCGCCCGCGATTAAGCTTCCTTGAACCGTCAGCGGCAAATTAACCCGGCCCGTATAAATCGTCCCTTCGGCAAAAAACATCCCGGCAATTTCGACCGGACCGATAAACATCGGCCCATAAGCCAGCTCTTCGTAAGGCGGGCCCTCCTCCGGCACAATCGTTTCCACTAAATGATAATTATCACACCACGTTCTTTGTGGTTCAAATCGGCAGGCGCTGGGTCGTTCAATGTAATACTCTTTAATATAAATGTTGCCGCGCACCACCCAGCCTAGAGATGCTAAACTCGCCACGTTAGCCAAATTGCCGCTGTCTACATATTTAATATCATTATTAATAAACAAATTACCGTCGACGATAATAGTACCACTGCCGCCGTTATTGTTGATCAAAACTGGTGCATCAATCACCAAATCGCCGTTGGCTAGAATGTCGTCGCGGTTAAAATCAGTGCCGCCCAAACCGGCTTTACAACGATAAACCTGCCCATTCAAATTAATGGTACCGGTCGTTCCGAATAAACCGAAAACATTACACTCGCCGGTCATGGTACTGCCGGTTGCCAGAGTATTTAATTTACTGTAATCCAATAAAGCAAAACCTGATGTAGCCGGGTTCCGGTCTATTTCGTAAAATCCGCTTTTAACATAATTGTCGCCTAATCTGGCAAGTGTTGGGGTAGCCGCCGAAATCGTGCCAGCGGCGGTGACAAAATAATCAGAAACAAAAAATCCGGTTGGCGGCGCCTGGCTAAAACAAATTGAGGCATTAGAGTGGACATTCCCTTGCTGTGTCTGTAAAAATCCCGGATCCACATTACTGCTACCGGCCAGGTGACTGATGGTGTTGGATAAAGTTGACATATTCCACGAGCTCGTCGCGCCGCCGGTTTTCCCCCGCGCATCTGCAGTATTACTAATAAAGGTGCAAGCCGGCATAGTATCTGCATCTGCTTCTTTCGCCACTAAAATTAGACTGCCGCTGTCCTGCACCGTCAGCGAATCAAGCGGCTGTTCTATATTATAGTAAAGGGCCCTGATTTGCTCGGCTGATAAAACCTTGTTGTAAATGCGGACGTCGTCTAGCAAGCCGGCCAAAAAATTTGCGGTGCTACACCGTGCTCCCAACCGCAAATTTGTAGTGACTGCTGATGCCTGTCCGACTCCAGTGTCCACTAGCACGCCATTAAGGTACATCTTGGTGCTGGCCGCGCTTTCTGTCACCGCTAAGTGCACCCACTGATTAATATTCCAGTCACTGTCTTTGACAACCACTCGGCCATTAAAACAAATGTTACCAGCGCCGCCAGTAGTGAAACAATAGCCAGCGCTATATGCTTTAATAAACCACCAGGCACCAGCCGGACTGGCACACGTCGCCGGCGTTCTATTATCGGCAAAATATTGATTAGCAGTTTTATTCGGAGTTTTAAACCAAATACTAAAGGTCATTGAGCCGGTAATGCCGAGTGGGCCAGGCAAACTTACCCAGTCGTTAGTGCCGTCTAGAGAAACCGCGGAATTAAATTTGCCGCTTGAGCCGTTGAACCAGGCGTGTGCAGTATTGCCTGAAGTACAGGTACCGGCCGCTGTTTGCGTTCCGGCCGCACCAATATTCAAAGTGCCGGTAGCCGAAGGCAGGCTAGAATCAGTCAAGCTCGTGCCAGTACATTCGTCAAACTTCCACCAGCCGACCGGCTGTTCGCTTTCGCTCGTCAGCTTCCACTTGAAGTAGGTAGGTGAGTATTCAACACTTTTGACCCGCAAAGTCGGCGGATTAGCTATCGCCAAAATATCGTCGCTGGTATCCGGATTACTCAAATTCGCATCGAAGTCATCTCGAACCTCGAAGTCTTTGATAATCGCCGTGGGCAAACCGCCACCTGGTTGGTGAAAAGAAAAATCAATCTGATAAGTAACTTCCTGATCGCGCAAACTGATCAATTTTTTCTTTAAAACAATCTCCGGCGCCGCTTCGGCCTTAAAAGTTTTAATCGGACAAATCGCAGACTCAGTGCGCACATGGCTGGCAACCTGCCACTTATAAATTTTGCCAACATTTAGAAAAGGATGCGTGCCGCCAAAAAGATAACTCGTGGCTGTGGTATTAGTTAAAATATAGCCCCAACCGCCGGCCGTGGGAAAAGTGCCGCCGCCAGTAAATGCGCCGCAACCACTACCATCATTATTACACTCTTGCATTGTTACCGTATACGTCGCCGCGGCCAAAGAAGCCGTTTGTTCCAATTTCGGCGGCCATTTTAACTCCACGTTAACCGGATAAACGACCGTGCTGTTATCAACATTATTTTGCGGGCTGTATTGAGGTTCCAGGTAATGCTTGGGATTATAATCAAAGCCAATGGCATTACAGTAAGCGCCAGTCGTAAATTGCCAGGCCGGGCCAGTCGTGCTTTGGCCGCTGTAGAGATTTGCGACTTCTGCCGGCGTCAAAGCATAATCATAAATTTTTACTTCGTCAATCAGGCCGGTAAAATAAAAACCGCCGCCCGAAGCATTGCCAAAGCGAAAAATTGTGCTGATAGTATTAGCTTCGCCGACTCCTTCTCTAATCAAAACCCCATTAATGTACATTCTGGCTCTGGTCTTATCGTCTGTGACTACTAAATGCACCCACTCATTAGCATTCCATTCTGCTTCCTTAACATAGACCCGACTATCGTAGCAAAGATTATTCGCCCCGGAAATCGCCACCGTACATTGGCCGCCACCGGTGTAATTCTTTAAAATATACCAAGTGCCGGCAGGTACGCCCAACCTGCTATCAACTAAATATTGAGTTACATTTTTCGTCGGCGTTTTAAACCAGATGCTTAAAGTCATCGGGCTATTAGTGATGCCGACATTACCAGCTACTTGCGCGTAATCATTGTTGCCATCCAAACTTAGCGCGGAATTTAATTTACCGCGGGCGCCGTTGAGCCAAGCCGCGGTCGGCGTTGTCGAAGTGCAACTGCCGAGTCCTGACTGCGCCCCAGCCGCGCCAATAGTAATGGTCGCGCCATGGCCAAAACCAGAACTGTCATAGGCAGTCGCGCCGGTGCACTCGTCAAAGCGCCACTCGCCTTTCGGCGGTTTGGGAACTCTGGTAATTGTTACTTCGTCAACTTGGCCGGCTAGAAAGTCGCCTTTCGCTCCGCCGAGGTCAAATTGCTGGCCGATTGATACTTTGTCAGTGGCGCCAATCGAAGTAGTAGTAGCAAAATTATGATAAGGTGTGGTGCTGTGATCAATATAAGTAGATAAATTATTACCAGTATCATCCAGATATATTTCCAAATAATGCCAACTGCCGTCATTAATAACCGTGTTACCGGCATCCATCCATAAACTAGTGGCGCCATCATAAATCTGTAGCTCATTAAGGTGAACAGAAATTTTGAGCCGGTCAGTCCATGCAGGGGTAGTATTAAAACTTAAAATCGATCCATTGGCATCAAGAGTCTTGAGCCACAACGCTACCCGAAAATTATTGCCGGCAATATCGTCAGCTAAAGAATCCGCTTGCACCCAGTCGTTAGTGCCATCTAAATTGATTGAAGCGTTGACCTTGCCATTACGTCCATTCCACCAGGCATGATTATTGTCGTCCACATAACAAGTACCGGGTGCGTTTTGGGTTCCGGCAGGCGCAACCGCGCTAATTGTGATCGTCGCGCCATTGCCAAAGCCGCTGGAGTCGCCGGCTGAGATGCCGCCACAATCATCAAATCGCCACTGGGCGACCACGACCGGCTGTTGAGGTTCGGCGCTAACTGACCAGTTATAGTTCGTGCTGTATTTTAAAAACGCCGGGATTTGGCCAAGATTGGACATTGCCAAATAGCGACTAGTCGCGGTGGCTGGCAAAAAATCCAGCTCGGCCGCGTTCGACCACCGATACGTAGTGGTCGCGGTACCATCATATAACTTGACTTGATAACGAACCGGACTACCGAGATAATTGACTAGGTCACCTTTATAATCGACAAAAGTTCCCGGACTTTCCGGCGGATCAGCGTCAAGCCATTTAAAACGCGGCTGTGGCAAAATATCAGTTAAGGCACCGGCATTACTTTGACAGCCAGTGCCGTTTGATAAACAAATTTCCGGTTGTTGGGGTGGAATAGAAAATAAATCGCAAGTATTACTTAAAGCACTACTGCAACGCCCAGTCGATTGCACAAAAACTCGACTAGAAGTAGCAACGTAACAACTGGCGCCAGCTGGATCAACTTCGCCTGGACCGCAGGCAGAAAGATAACAAGTCGCGCCCTCGATTGAACAGCGGTTAGAACGAGTGCATTTGTAATTTGCGCCACTGTAATTATAACAAACTTCGCCGATACGACACTCCCGGCCGTCGGTGCAGTTCATGAGTAAAGTAGTTGCACTATCAGGCGACGAAACCGCTTGGGGATAAGGATCATGGCGAGCAACAACCTTAATCACGTAAGAAGTTTCGTAATCTAAAGGCTTGCCGTCGACAGTCTGATCCAAAATAAATGTTAATGAATTGGAAACGCCGATGTAGTCATATGTTAATATAGAATTCTGCAAATAAATGTCATAACTCATGCCAGTAGTCGGATTGCTGGCCGGATTATTCCACTGCCAGGTAATTGAAGCCGGCATAACTATGATTTCGTTAAGACCAGTAGGACTTGCCAGTGGGGTATAAAAATTGGTCTCATCACTCCACGTTGACCAAGTGCCTCCAGCAAAGGAATCTTTGTATCTGACTCGCCACCAATATTCAGTTGCATTCTGAAGAGTCCCTGCCGGGACATCAGTATGAATGTTAGTGATATCGTTATCACCGATGTCATAATCCCAAACATTGATTGAATAATCCAAAGGCGTGCCATCTTTTCTAATCTGCCAGTTAGTTTCATTATGATTATGAGTATCGCTAAAATCCGAACCTTCTAATGTAGGCGTTAAATTGCCAAGACCACTGCCGTTGACGGGTGATATGTTAGTAGGCTGAGCTGGCGCACTCGCTTGCGCCGGTAAAGCTAAAAAAAGCATCAGACCGGTCGCGACGCCGGCAAGTCCTGTAAGCCAAAGTTGTCTTGGAGAGCAGGGCATAATTTAGATAGCCAAAACCTTAACTTGACTGGCGGTAAAATCAACCAAGCCGCGAATATTTTGCTCCGAATGAACTTCCACCAAATCGCCAATCTTAATATCAGAAAATTTTAACAACTTCTCGCTGGTAGTGATTATAGTGGTTTCTTCGGAAATATTCCCCGGAAAAATTCGCTTTTTAAACTCGGTTTGCGGATCAGTCAACACTTTTAAAACCACATCTTTGGCGAGATAATTATTATGCGAACGGGCCGCGACCAGCAAATAATCTTGCCCCACTTTTTGCACGACGCCATTATAAACGTAAACCACCGGCGGAATTTTGAGACCGGTAACCGTTACCTCGGCCGCTTTAGGCTGTGGTTCAACTGTGATCGCCGGCGCCCGGAATTTGTAAACAACAGTAAAAACAATCCCAATCAAAATAAGGATTATCAATAAAAGCGTTACCGCGATCACCGTATTAAATTCTTTTTTAGTCATCACCTCTTTGACTTAAATTTGATATTAAAATTCTTGCCACGTCACTCACGAGTGACGCGGCTTGTGGAAAACCTGCTACTATTATACCATATGTCCACCTAAAAAAATACAACGCCCTAAAGCACGAACAAAAGCAACTGCCCGCACACTCCGGCAAAAATAGCGACCGTTAAATTATCATCCAACTTCTGGGTAAAGACTTCCACCAGCGAGGCCACCGCCGCCATCGGCAATAATATCAGCCAGGCATGTTCCAAGTGATTTATAAAAAAATATCCGGCCAACAGATTGCCGCCGAATCCGGCCAAGGTTCCTTCCCAGGTTTTATTGGAAAAAATAAATTTATGCTTTCCCCAGCGCCGCCCGACTAACGCCGAAAACGCGTCTCCCAAAATGGTCATCGAAAAAGCCGCCGCCGCGATCACGCGGTTAAACGCGGCAAAGCAGACAATCGCCGCCAAAGTCATGTAAATATGGGCGGCAAAAGTTGACTGTTCTTTTTCTCTAAATATGTTAAATTTAAAGGGCAAATAATGGATCCCGTGTTCCACGCGCAAATATTCCAACTCTAAAAATAAAAGCAGTATCAAAGTCAGCACCAAAAAAGCCACCCGCTCGCCGACAAATTCGGCCAATACAATAAAAGCGATTAGGTTCCAATAGCCCAGCAAATGCAAAATCTTTCGCAAAATTTCCCTAGACATCATACATGTATTTTTATACCATCATACCACAAGCTAAACTGCCCCGCAACTTGGCCTTTGGTTACACTTATTGCTCGGAAAAAATATTGCAGAGAGGGGATTTGGTAAAAATCGAATTCCGGCGCCAAACGGTTTTAGGATTGATTTTGCGCCAAGCTGACGTTACGTCGGCAACTCCCGGCCTCAAAGAAATACAATCACAGGAAGGCTCGTTACCGAGCTATCTGGTTGATTTGGTTGAATGGCTGGGGGCATATTACCTAACATCACCGTCATTCGTGTGGCAAATGATCAGCCCGTCTTTGCCAGCGCGGCCGCGGCCGATTAAGTTTGATTCTGCCCATGGGCTTGGGGTTGATTATTTAAAACTTAAAGTCACGGCGCTGGCCTTGCCGCTCATTAAAAAAATTTTAGACCAACGCGAACCGCGAATTGATCAAATTAATAGTCTAAATCTATCCACTGCCGCCAGATTCATCACTTACATTAAAAGCATTGAGCAAACAAAAAAACGCGGCCAGTCCGCAATTTTGATTACTCCGACAGTGGAACAGCTCGCGGTTTTAGTCAAATACTTTCCGCCGGACTGGGGAAATTCAGTATTGATTGTCTCCGGCGATCTTTATACCAACAAAAATAAATATTGGAACACCTGGCAAAAAATATTAACCAGCCAAGAGCCGCTGGTGATTCTGGGAACGCGTTCCGCCATCTTCGCGCCGCTCCCCAACTTAGGGCTGATAATTATTGATCACGCGCAGTCCATTGATCATAAACAATACGACCAAAATCCGCGTTATGACGCACGCCATGTAGCCGAAAAAATCAGCGAATTAACCGGGTGCCAATTAAAATTATTTTGCGAAGGTTTATATTTCTAAAAATGAACTTAATTATTGTCGATCTTAAAAATGAGCTTCATGGCGGTAATTATTCTTTAATTTCCAACCGCCTGCTAAAAAGCATCAATGTCGCTTTACAAACTGGCAGTAAAATTGTATTATTCCACAACCGCACTGGCTATGCCAGGCGAATAATCTGCGAAGATTGCCGCCAGATCATCCAGTGCGCCAAATGTGAGTTACCTCAAGTGGGCATTCTAGGAACTGAAAACGAAACGGAAAAAGCGCAATTGCTACGGCTCCGGTGTCCTTATTGCCAAAGTGAACGCGCCCTAGGGATTTGTCCCAAATGTAACGGCGTTAAATGGAAATTTTTGAGCTTTGGTTTAGAACGCGTTAAAACGGATTTGGAAAAACAAACTGGCGCCCGGGTAAAATTGGTGTCGTCGCTCGAATCAAAACTTTCTGTTTATCAATCTTTGTTAGTTGATTTTGATGTTTTGCTCGCCACCAGAGAACCCTTAATTGATGTCTTGCTCGAAGGTAAATCGCAACTGTCGCTCTCTGCCATCTTAAATCTTGATACCAGCTTCTACTTGCCGGACTTTAACGCGAATTTGAACGCCTTTAACCGCTTGTTACAATTTCGTAAATTTTGCCGCCAGCAGGGGACTCAAAACGCGATTATTCAGACCTACGCGCCAGAGCATCCGACGGTGATCTATGGGGCCAGCGGGGACGAAGTGAATTTTAAAAAATTTGAGTTGGCCATTCGCCATGATTTGAATTATCCGCCGGGTAATAATTTGATAAAATTAATTTGTCAAAATCAATCGGAAAAAATAGCGCGACAAACCGCTAGCCTTTTTGCCACAGAGCTAAAAAATCTGAGCAAGGATTATCAAATCTCACCCAGTTATCCCAGTTGGCCGCCGCAAGTTCGCGGGCAGTTTCGTTATCAAGTCTTGATTAAAATACCAAATCAAAACGTGGAGCCGGATCTGCGGCCGCTATCAGCCCGATCAGAAAACTTGCAACTTTTAGGACAAAAATTAGGCGCGCTGACGCCGTCGTGGATTATCGACGTTGATCCAATTTCTTCACTGTGATGTTTTTTGAACTTACGCGTTCATTGTCATTCCGAGCGGACCCCGAGCAGGAGCGAGGGGGAAGTCGAGGAATCGCTTTCGGCACAGACAAGGGATCCCTCGACAAGCTCGGGATGACAAATTGGTGTTTTTACTTATTTCCGGACAATCTATCTATAATAATACTAAACCGTTTTATAATGCTTAAAATAATCACCGAACCAAATCCAATCCTCCGACAAAAAGCAATCCCCTTCGACTGGGATAAATTAAATGTTGCGAAATTAAAAAAATGGGAACGTGAAATGATCCGATTGATGTACGCGCAGAAAGGGATCGGGCTAGCTGCGACGCAAGTTTCTCTGCCTTGGCGTTTCTGCGTCATCGGACGGGCCGCGACTGACCATATAACTGCCTCATCGGCAGGCGGGCGGAGAGGCGGAACCGATTGGTTTTTGATAAATCCCGAAATCATCGCCCGCTCCAGTGAAACGCACACGCTCTTGGAGGGCTGCCTTTCTTGTCCGAAAGTTGAACGCCCAGTGGCTCGGGCAATCTGGGTTAAAGTCCGAGCGCAAGACATAACCGGAAAAAATCTGGAATTTGACGCGGAAAATTTATCTGCCCGCGTAATCCAACACGAGCTGGATCACTTGGATGGAATATTGATTATTGATAAGTGAGCTTCGAATTTTTTGACAGACTGCCTGTCCGAGAATTGTCATTCCGAGCGGACCCCGAGCAGGGGCGAGGGGGAAGTCGAGGAATCTCTTTTAGTTTAAACAAGGGATCCCTCGACAAGCTCGGGATGACAAATCAGTGTTTTTGCTTATTTTTTTGACATTCATTATGAAAATCATTTTCACCGGCACTCCACAATTCGCCTGCCCCTCGCTCGAGGCTTTAAACCAGCACCACCAGATACTGGCGGTCATCACCGAACCGAACCGCCCTCAAGGCCGCGGGCAAAAAATCAGCCCGACACCGGTTAAGGAATTAGCGCTCAAGTTGGGACTGCCGATTTTGGAAAAACCGATAAATCAATTAATTTTTGATATTCAGAATTTACAGCCTGATGTTTTAGTGGTAGTCGCATACGGAGAAATCATCCCTCCGGAAATTTTAGCCATCCCACGTTTCGGGGCGATTAATATCCATCCCTCGCTTCTGCCGCAATACCGCGGATCCTCTCCAATCACCGCCGCTATTTTAAACGGCGATTCTGAGACCGGCGTTAGTTTGATTAAAATGACTTCGAGCATTGATGCCGGGCCGATCATCGCGCAAACCAAAATGCAAATCAGCCCAACCGAAACCGCCGGCACTTTAGAAAAACGCTTGGCCTTGGAGAGCGCCGAACTGCTGGTCAAAACTCTTCAGGAAAAAATTCTAGCGCGACCCGCTTGCCCGCAAACTGGTGCCGTAACTTACGCTAAAAAAATCAAACCCGATGATGCCGAGCTTAAATTGACAAAACCAGCAGTAACTTTAGAAAGACAAGTGCGAGCTTATAACCCTAAACCTGGCGCTTTTTTAAAAATGATCCAAATTGATCGCTTAAAAATTTGGCAAGCCCGAATGACGACCCCGCTAACTTCCACTGAACTGTTGACCACTCCCCTCTCGCCGATCAAAGTTTATGCCGGTGAGCCGATAATCGAGACAACTAACGGCAACTGGCTGATTTTGGAGGCAGTCCAGCCGCCCGGAAAAAAAGTAATGAGCGGACAAGAATTTGTAAGGGGGTATTTAAAAACAACTTTATAATTTTGCGCTGGTCAAAATTCAGCCACGCAAACCAAAAACCCCCCGAATACTCAGGGGGATTTTTAATATGCTAAATTGACGCGCCTAAATCACGCGCCCGCTTCCGGCACCGGCAACGCCAATTCCTTTTCTTTCTCCTTCTCCTTCACTAAGACGTCTTTTAAAAATACCTGCAAAGCCGCGGCCACCGGAATGGCGATGAGCGATCCCAAAACTCCGGCCAGACGACCGCCGATCACCACCACCAAAATTACCACGATCGGGTTTAGACCAACGGCCCGATGCATAATCCGCGGCACCAAAATGTTATTCTCCAATTGCTGAATAATGATGTAAATTAAAACCACCGCGATCGCCGCCCAGAACGAATTTGCCAGCGTCAGCACCGCCGCAATCGTGCCGGCGATGAATGGCCCCAAAAAAGGCACCGCTTCCAGGATCCCGGCAATAAAAGCCAATACCAGCCAGTAAGGCGCGGCATGCGTAATGCTGTTAAAAATAAATAAACTGACTGCCGTCACTAAAAATATAACTACACTCAGCAACAACTGCCCGCGCAACCACATCCCCATTTTTTGCTGCACTCGATTAGTCATGCGGGTAAAATACGGCTGATAGTTAACCGGCATAATCGAACGAAAAAAACGTTTTAATCCGCGGTCTTGGCAGGAAAGATAAAAAGTTAAAACTAAAATTAAAAAAAACGTAAACCCGCCGCCGAAAATCCCTCTTATCGCCGGCAAAACATTCCCGACCCACATACCCATCGTTCGCGCGACGGTTTCCACGTTCCGCGCCGCCGGATCACCGATAAACGGCAGATGCTTGCTCCAGGTGTCGACGATCCGCTCATAATAACTCGGCAAATTGGTGCCGAGAACTTCGGCTTGAGTGGTAACGGCCGGAATAATCAAAACACCAACGAGCGAGATGGCGGCGAACAAAACAATATAAATCGCCAGCATGCCGACGCTTCTTGGTAAATGGCGACGTTCAAACCACGAAACCCAAGGATCAAGCGCCGCGGACAAAATGATGCTCAAAAATAAAACCAAAACAATGTCCCGAATTACGTACAAAAAAGCCACCGCCAGAACCACGATAATCACCCTAATTAAAGAACTATAGGTGATATTGATATTTTGCATTTGCATACTTTTTTGCTGGAGCTAAAAATTCCAGCTTGATTAAATCTATTTTTAAATTTATCCACGCAATAAACGCTTGATCTTCGGCTCCATACTCTTTGGGCACGGACCGATGATGGCCAGATTGAGATTAGAATTAGTGATAACCCCGCCGGCGACGCGTGCCAAATCTTTAGCGCTAACCGCCGAAACCTCCTGTTCCAACTGCTCCGGAGTTTTTACCTCTCCCCTCAATATTTCCTGCTCTGCCGACCAAAAAGCCCAATCACTGGAAGTCTCTAAACTTAGCGCCAGCTTCCCGCGATAATATTCCTTGGCTTTGTTAATTTCGGCCGCCGTGACCCCGGCCTCTTTTATTTGACGCAACTCTTTTAAAATTAACTCGATCGCTTGCAGGGTGCGGTCATTATCAACGCCAGCCTTTACCGCCAAATATCCGCAATCGCTGTAGGCCTCAACCTCGGAATTGATATAGTAGCCAAGCCCATGCCGCTCGCGAATGTTGATAAACAATCGCGAAGACATGTTACTACCTAATATTATATTTAAAATCTTTAAAGCTGGCAAATCGCGATGTCCGGCCGGGTACGCGCGCCAGGCAAACTTAAGGTGCGTTTGATCGGTTTTTTTGGAATTGAAAGAGACAGCCGCACCAGTTTGCCGCTCAACGACCGCTGTTTTTTTTGATCGCCCGAGTTGACGGCTCTGCTTTCCCAAATAATGCCGCACCTCCCGGGCTAAATCTTTTTGATTGTAGCTACCGGCCACGACTACCAAAGTATTGGGAGCCGTATAATATTTATTAAAATAATCACGCAAGCGCGCGCTGGTTAACTTTTGAACCGTCGCCCGCTCCCCGATCACTTTCCAGCCTTGCGGCTGATCGCCGTACAACAACTCTTCGGTTACATCATCAATATACTTAACCGGAGTATCTTGATACATATTCATTTCTTCGAGGATTACCAGCTTCTCGCGGTTAAGTTCTTCTTCGCGAAACTGGGAATTCAAAAAAATATCGCTGATGATATCTAAAATCTTAACGCGGTGGCTGGCATCGGCTTTGGCGTAATAACCGGTCCATTCTTTTGATGTAAAAGCATTATATTCGCCGCCGATTGTATCCAATTCCTCGGCAATCTTGAGTGTCGTCGGCCGTTGTTTGGTTCCTTTAAACATCATGTGTTCCAAAACATGGGAAATGCCGTTTAATTCTTTAGTTTCGTAGGCTGATCCGGTTTTGACCACGATTAAAACCGTCACCGTTTTGGCGCCTTTCAACGGAATGCCGAGAAGGCGCAAGCCGGAGGGGAATTGAGTTTTTGTAAATGTCATAAAGTGATGAATTTAAAATTTCTAATTACTAATTTAGACATAATAACCAAGTGTCCAAATAATAACCAATCTGCAAATAACCAATAGCCAAATTATTTGGTTATTTAGTGATTGATTATTGTAATTTGTTTGCCTGCCCGCTTCGCGTTGCGAAGCAAGGCGGGCGGGGATACTTGTATCTTGGTAATTGGTTATTCTCTACCCATACTTCTCTTCCAACCACTCTCCCAACTCAGCAATTTTGACTCGCTCCTGATTCATCGTGTCTCGATCGCGAACCGTTACCGCTTGATCGTCCAAAGTTTCAAAATCAATCGTTACGCAATAAGGCGTGCCGATCTCGTCTTGCCGGCGATAACGGCGGCCAATCGAACCAGCCTCGTCGTAAGCAATTACAAAATTAGCCATGAACTTGAATTGATTGCGCAATCCAGCCAAAACTTCGCGCCCTGCCTTAATCAACGGCTCTTTTTTTATCAAAGGGAAAATAGCCACTTTAACCGGGGCGATTTTACGATCAAAACGCAAAACCACTTCTTCTTCCTGGCGGCTAGCCTCGCCACGTCCACCGGTAACCACCTCAAACGCGTCGCAAATCACCGCTAGAACACTGCGCTCCACGCCGAAAGTTGGCTCAATCACGTGCGGAATAAACGACTCGCCGGAAACCGGATTTTGATAATGCAAATTCTGGCCGGAAAACTGCTCGTGGTTTCGCAAATCAAAATCAGTCCGGTAAGCCAAACCGTATAATTCTTTGGTGCCGAAAGGAAAGTTATACTCAAAATCAATCGTTCGTTTTGAATAATGCGACAGCTCCTGCGCCTGATGCTCGCGCACCGACCAATTACTCCGCTGAATCCCCAGAAGATCGAGCCAGCTCGACATCGCCTCTTCCCACATTTTAAAATATTTTTCCCAATCCGCTGGCTGGATAAAATACTCAATCTCCATTTGTTCAAATTCCAACACGCGAAAAATAAAATTACCCGGCGTAATTTCGTTGCGAAAAGCTTTGCCTTGTTGCGCCAGGCCAAACGGCAGAGACACGCGCGTGGAATCTAAAATATTTTTAAAATTGACGAACATCGACTGGGCAGTTTCCGGACGCAAATAAACAGTGCTGGTTGCGTCTTCCACGGTACCGATAAAGGTTTTGAACATTAAATTGAACTGCCGCGGCGCCGTTAATTTGTCGGCCTTGCACGATGGACATTTAAGCGCTTTATTTTGAACGATTTTCTCGAGTTCGGCCAAGGATTTCCCCTCGACTTTCTCGTTTAACTGCTCTTCTATTAAATGATCGGCACGAAAGCGCGACTTACAAGCTTTGCAATCAATTAAAGCGTCGTTGAACCCAGCCAAGTGCCCGGACGCCTCCCAGACTCGCGGATTCATCAAAATGCCGCCGTCAAGCCCCAGAATGTCGTCACGGCCAACCACAAAATATTGCCACCACAAATCCCGAATATTGCGCTTGAGTTGCGCGCCAAGCGGACCAAAATCCCAGCTGTTCGCCAGCCCGCCGTAAATCTCACTTCCCGGAAAAACAAAACCGCGCCGCTTACTCCAGGCCACTATTTTTTGCATTTGATTGGTTTCGTTTTTTGGCATACTTTAAAAAATAATTGTCGAATTATTTTACTGAATAATTATTTTTTGCGAAGCCGAGCTTAGGGTGAGGCATCAGCCGAACCCCGACCGAAGGGAGTTTGAGGCAAGCAAAAAATATTTATTCAGTAAAATGCAATAAGTAAAATTTATTCCCGTTCACTCTACCCCAAAACTATTTAAATGTAAATTCGCGCTCGTTGCCGGTAACCTTTAACGGCACAGCCAAATCAGGGGAAGTGGCCGAGAGCGACGGTTTAACAATAATTTTAAAATCGCTATCCTCGATGTCGTACGGCACCTCAATGCTTTCCAAACTAAATTCGATTTTCCACTCGCCAGCCGGTTCCATGGCCGGTAAATTTTTAAACACTATTTTATGCATGTTACTTTCAACTGAATCACCCTTTTCGACTTCAAATGGATAATCGCCCAGCGCCTTAAACGTATCCCACAATAGCAAATCAGCGTTATCGGTAACATCAATCGCCAACGTCCCCTGCTCCAGCGCGAGCGTACTCAAATTGCTGACCAATACCGCGAGTTGAAATGGTTCGCCGAATTTAAACTCGCTCAGGCCGCCAGCCGGCTCAAGGGTAATGTTAACGTCCGGTGAAATTACTCCGGCAATATGCACGACCTGGTTTTGCAACACAAATACGCCATTTTGCATCAAACCGACTTCGGCCTTAAATTCTTTAAGCGCGGACGGCTTGGAAACCAAACGGCCGGACAGAGCCATTTCTTTCTCCTCGGCCGGCGCCAAACTACCAACATTCCAAACTTTTTCTGATAAACCAGGGCCGCTGGATTTAATTTGCAAATCCGACGGGTAATCAAGCCGCACGCTGACTCCTTCTAATTTTAAAACAGAAGCATTTTTTACTTTAACTTTAAACGTAAGATCTTGCTCTGCCAACAAATTATCCGGTGCCTCAAGGCTGATATCTAAAACTGATTTGTTGATGACAAATTTTGTCTGCGCCTGACTTTTAAAAGTTGAATGGAAATTAATCGGTTTGTAAACCACCGCCGCTTCGACAATTTTTTCCTCGCCGCTTTTGCCTAAAATCTGACCTTCAATTTCCAATTTATAGCTGGCCTGCGCCTCCAACGACTGCAAGCGCCAGGAATTCTGATCGGAATTGTACGGCGCGTCTGGCTGGCTTTTTAAATACACAAAATTATCAGGGTACAGGACGTTTAAATCCAAATCAATCAAACGAGCCGCGCTTGTATTGCTTAAGGTGATTATAATTTTTACCTGTTCCCCGGAATTAACGGTTGTCGGCCATTGAATTTCCATTTTCAGCGGATCAGCAACCACTTCCCCGGTTGGCGGAACAGCCCGTCCGGTCAAAAGCCAATATATACTGCCCAACCCCAAAATAACCGTCAACAAAAAAATGATTAAAATAATAAACACCACCCGCCAGCTGGAGCGTGGCTTGAATACCGTATTTTTATTTACGTCTTTGTCCTGATACCACTGCCCGATCATTTGTTCGACTTCTTGACATCTCTGCTCTTGCGGCGTATCCGGGCCAGGCAAACGTCTTTTGTTGAATATTTTATTTTTTTTGGCCACACACAATATTTAAGCAATTTTTTGATTTGACTCTGGCAGGATCCACTCTTGCCAACTGTTAATCCGCCGCTCGTCCAGCGCCCGAGCCAGATATCCGGCAATCAGCTCTTGAGCCTCCCTCGAAACTATTATATCATCTTCGACCAAATCCGCAACGAGCAAATCCCTTAAAATAACTTCGTGCCGCATTTCCGGCGCGTGACCCAAATGAATCAGCATCCACAGTAAATAATAATAAATCAAACTTTTGATGTCTGTCCGCGACTCTGTTTGAATAAACCTGTTTAACAGGTTAACCAATAAATCAAAAAGGTTTAACTCACGATCCGAAGGAAACGTTAAAACATCCAGGCTTTCCAGCGCCACCTGCACAGCCAGCCATTTCTCCGGATTTTCCCGCACCCGGCAAAAAGATTGATGGGTTCGCGCTTGCGCCAATACTTCGAGCCCGCGTCCCTGCGCAATCATCAAATAAGACAAACAACCGGGCTCCAAATGCCCGGCCAATTTGCTTTTGATTTTATTGCTCCCGCGTGCCAACAGCGGTAATTTTCCGAAATCCTGCGTATAAACCGTATAGATGCGGTCAAAATCGCGAAACTGCTGGTATTTAACGACAACGCCGTAGGTGTTAAAAGTCATACCTTAAGGAAAGGCAGTGCTTGCCGTAAAGTTTGCCGATGACCGGCAACAAAAAAATATTCCTGATCAGGATTATTCAGATTAAAACTCAGCGGCTCCCCCTGCCAGTCTGTAAAAGACCCGCCGGCTACGGATAAAATTATGGCCATGCCGGCTATGTCCCAAATATATGCCCGATAAATTGCCAAATTAAGGCGATTCTCCACTAAAGCGCATAAATCATAAACCGCAGAACCGGTTTGTCGGATACCGCGAATTTGCGGTAAAAGTTTGTCGTAAATTTTAAACAAACGCGCGCGCGCCAAAGGATGCGGGCTCATATAAGTCCCGAGCAAACATTCGGATAAACGCCTTTCTTCGACGCTTAATTGTTCTGTCCCCTCAGAAGTTTCTTTATACGAGCCTCCACCGCGCTCTCCAAAATAAATCGCCGACTCCATGGGCAGCCCGACTGTGCCGCAGAGTAATTTCTGATCCTCGAATACTCCGATCGAAGTGGCAAACAGCGGAAACCGGGAGGCAAAATTATTCGTGCCGTCTAAAGGGTCGATCACAAAAGTGTAACGCGCTGGCGCGAACAATCCTTCTTCCCCGATAAAACCGACGTCAGAGTCTTTGTACCCCAGTTCCCGCATCCCGGTTGACAACCGCTCCACAATCATTTTCTGCGCCGCCACGTCAGCCTCGGTTACCAAATCGTGAGCGCCGGTCTTGTGTTTAACCGACAGTTCTTGCCGGAAATATCGCCGCAAAAGCTCGTTGGTTTCGGAAATAGTTTTTTTTAATAATTCAATCATAATAAGTTACCCCTTTAATATTTCGGCTATGCCGACCGACTCTCGAGCTTGGTCAAAACCAGCTCCCACCACCAATTTTTCGCTTCCGCCGGATCGCTAGCATCGTATTTAAAATTCAGCTCGTCAATTTGAAATCCAAAGTCTCCAAAAATATCTAAAATTTGATTTCTATTCTTAAATAATTTATCATTCCTATCCAAAGCTTCCCAAAATTCTAATAACTTTAAACGCTCCTGCCTAGCGTCAATCACTGATTCAACGTCAACTTGCGACGTTTGGCTCAAATCAATTTTAATTTGCCTGATTTCCTTATCCAATTCTTCTCGAGAAGGCATCAACATATCTTTATGATGCAAATTAATAATTGCCCGGCCGCCTTCTTTTAAAACGCGTTTCATTTCTCTAATGGCTTCGTAACCGATAAAATCTAAAGCCAGATTGCTAACAGCAATGCCAAATGTATTATCTTTAAAAGGCATCTCATTCGCGTCTGCTTGTAAATGATGGCTCTGGGAAACCGCGTTCGACGGCTCCCCCGAGCCATTCTTTAAACGCTCCAGATACAGCGTCGATTTAGGAATTTCGGCCAGATCAAAAGTGGTAAATTGTAAACAATCTCTAATTGACTGGTTACCGTTTTCAGTGGCAATTTTTCGGTCCCCGAATTGTCGAATAAATTCAAGTTCAAATTTCTGGGTACCGGCGGCAATATCCAAACATTTAAAATTCGGTAGCGCGCCCCTTCTTAACACGTCATAAAAACTGCAAGCTAAAGACCACCGGGTGTCATCTGGGCTATCATCGGTTTCTTTTTTATAGTATTCTGTATAAAATTGTTTTTGAGGATTAATTTGCTCGCCGAATCTTTCAGACATAAAAAATTAAATGTTAATACTGATTGTTTTCCGCCGACCGCTATGTCCGGTAAGGATTTGAACGGCGTCACGAGAAACGCCTAATTCCTCTGCCAAAAAGCGGATCAACTCCTGATTTGCCTTCCCTTTTTCCGGCGCGGCTTTGATTTTGACTTTGATAAAATCCGGTCCTCGCTCGACGATTTCGTTTTTTTTAGCGCGCGTAATTACTTTGATTTTATAGACTGACATTTTTTAAGCACTGAATAATTATTTTTTGCACAATAAATAACTTTTAATCGCCTCGGCCAAACCTGGTTTAAAGCGTCCGGTCGGATCAAATTTTTTGACGTCCACCCACTCATA
>Ga0208977_1000483_pt1 | contig 30907 bp, 24 predicted proteins | sample RifOxyA2_FD_184030 | JGI IMG/M metagenome (GOLD analysis project Ga0208977, IMG submission 184030) | Groundwater microbial communities from Rifle, Colorado - Rifle Oxygen_injection A2 (SPAdes) | ecosystem: Environmental > Aquatic > Deep subsurface > Groundwater | place: Rifle, Colorado, United...
CCTCTTTCTGCTTCCCTGGATTTCTGCCCCATTGCGCGGGACAGAAATGACTTCTTGTCTATTTTTTTTCATTATTCTTTCATTTTAGTTTTGACATTATCTTCAAAAATTACCATACTGATGTGTGTGTTGATTGCTTGCCTGGATCTGACCAGTCTTTTGTAGCAACTCCTTTTTTTCCATCTCCAGCCTTCATAGCCATTAACTCTTGGTCTCCATACCAAGAATAATCAGGATAGTCTCTTATTCCAGCAACATTATAAGTATCTGGTTTATTCGGGTCTGTACCAGAAATACTATTTTCATAATCATCCGGAAGTCCATCTTCATCAGTATCAATTTCTCCTACCCAAGGACCTTGCCATTGATCATATACCCATTTGTGATAAAGTTCATGAGCACATACTTCAGAAACACAGTCAATCCCTTTTGCTCCTCCAAAAACAATACCTCCAATAGAGTATTTACTAGGATAATGTTCGCCAGCTGCTTCATCACCAAGACGAAGTGTACTGGGTGGAATAAATTCTCCATATCCAGAAGCTCCATATGTAAACTGATTTATATCTGAAACAACGTTTCCGTCTTTCCAATAATAAAACCAGTTCGGTATTGTATTATTTGGACTATTATATGCGTTTTTTGTGAAGAATATCTCAACTTCTTGCATTATATTAATGTTAACAAATTCTTGATATGATAAACTAATCCATTTTTTTCCAAAATCATTGTTAGAGGTTGGTAACCCCTCGTAATTAAATAGTATACTGGAACCCGCCGCGTTGGATGGTTCACATGTTAATGCTGATCCATTTATTGGACTTATTGACCATGATAATTTTGAATTTTCTGACTGAATACCTGTAGTTCCTGTTCCAAAAATACTACATAGCCCTGTACTATTAGTATTGAAAGAAAAATTATTATCTGTAATTGGATCATTGTTTGGTTCTAATATTTCTACTTTCAACACTGTAAGTTTTGCTTTATCTGAAATAATCTCATTTACCCCTGATTTAGCAGTTACTTGTAATTCTATCCCTCTTAAATCACTCTTGGTTATTCCTTCTATGTAAATATCTTCCGGCAATTCTGCGTTTGTGTATTCGTAAGGCAATGATATAGGGTCTCCGCCAGTTTTTTTGTTTTTCCAGATTTTTATATTTTGCTCACCTAAATTACAGCTTAATAATACTTTATCTGCTAAAGCTCTTGGCTGAGCAGGAAATATAGTGACTTTTAATAAATCATTTTCATTAGAAGTTGTAGTTGGCAGGTCTGCTGAATCTATTATATTATTATTGTTATCATCATCCTGATTTTCACACACAAAACCGCCTTCCAAATACTTATCTGCATCAGGCACGTTTTCTATGTTTAGCATATCTTTTTTTGTTACTGTTATAGTTTCTTTTGCCAGATCACTGCCGGTTGCTTTTATTTCTATATCATCCAGTTCTGCGCTTGGGGCAAGGCCCTGCACATACATTCTTACAGGCACGCCTACCACCATGTTTTCCAGCTGGACCTGCGCGTTTGGTGTGCCGGCTTCTGTTCTTATAAGGGCTTTGTTCGGGTCACTTACTGATATGGTTACAGGTTCAGGATGATTTATTTTCAGGGTTATGTCCATAGGTATTTCTTCGTATTGGGGCACTATGTTTCCCTGCGGAAAGCTAATAGTTACACCGGACTCCCCGTTTACGGTTATTTCTTTCATATCATAGCTAAGGGCATTGGTGCCGTTTAAGGCGGATTTGTACTCAACTTCTATCAGGCCGGTCCCGGTTTTAAGCGCTGTAAATAATGGTTCGTTGGAGGTGGTGTTACCCGCTTTCGCAGAATGCCTCAAGTGTAAACTTAGGTATGAATGCGTTGTAGGGTATCCCCTAAAGCTGCTTATGCAATGCGGCAAAGAGCCGCGAATATTGCAGAAGCGGTTAGCGGCAGGGGATGTTCTTCGGCGGGTTTTGCCGAAGATGAAGCAGCTGCTATGGGTGTAAGCCCATAGTGCTTCACTGAATGTGCCAAAATCTGCGGGGCTTACACTCCACTTATAAGTGCCTGGGGGAATCCGGGGCTGGCCGTCTGCCCTTACACGCAGAGGCTGGTTTAAAAACATTGTTTCCTGGTACTGGGATATTTTTACGCTGTTGCAGGTAACGCCGGCTACATTATCTATACCAAAACCTGAAAAACCGTTTTTCTTAAAGGTAGCCATGTTTATGGACAAACCGTTTATGCCGTTTCTTGTGTAGGTTTTTTGGGACATGACTAGATAATACGATATTCTTTCTTTTGAAATTCCTGCATACATGTTTTACAACCACTCAGCTTCCCATCCCGCAAGAGAGGGAACATTGTTTAAACTTCATGATTAATACATCATACTAAATCCCAACTATTTGCTTGTCAGATAAATCGGACCGCTACAATGTTCTTTCAATCATCGCATAACATGGAATTTTGGGGACATACTACATAAACAAGCCAGGAGAGTTAAGCACTTTTCAGGTGAAAGCTCTAAAATGATACCTGTGTTTTTTAAAACACTGAACCGAAGTTAAAGTAATACTCATACTTATCATTTATGGGAGAATAGGCCGCATAGAAGTTTAAAGGCATATAAAATGACTGGAGCACAAATGTATCAAAACCAATACCTATACCGTAACTGTACCTGTAATCTATTTTTTCTTCCGGTATATCTTTGGAAACAAAACCGTTGTCAATAAATGCTGTACCGTAAAATGACCGGAAAAGAAAATCCGGAAACATAAAAGCGGTGTAATAATCAATGTCATAAACTATTGGAAAACGCCATTCCAGGTTGTACACCAGCAGTTTTGACCCATATACCTGATTATTAGCATACATTCTCACGCGGTCAAACCGTTCAAGCCGGTATTCGCTTTTATCCCTGCCTCCGCTTACAATGCCCATCAGCCTGTTTCCCAGGGCATGCTCTTTTCCCAAAGAAAAATATTTATTGTATTCTACGGTAGTATTTTGGTACACGTAATCTCCGCCAAAATCATCTATGCCGAATTGCTGTGTTATTTCAAATCTTGAACCGCTGGTGGGCTGGATAAACTTTCTTTCAATTGTGTTATTCACATACGCAACTGCAAACGCATGCCCGTTTCTTACAGTTTTTTCAATATTTACCGGGTCAGTTTTATCTAAAAATGTATTTACTGAATTTTCTGCAGCAAAAATAACGCTATTTACCCTGTCTATAGGATAATTTACACCAACCGTTTGTGAATGAATTACCCTGTAGTATTGCCCGTACCAGTCAAGATAGGCGCCTTCACCGGTAAAATTAAAAAATAGCTGGGGCCTGTACTTTAAAAATGCGTAATTTACGCTGTAATCCAGAAATTCTGACCCGCTGGAATACAGCGTAAATTACGCATTTTTAAAGTTGCCCAGCATTTCCGATATCTGCCAGTACATGGCAATGTATAAACCGTCATAGGTTGAATAATAAAACAATGGAAAAAACAGGTCTGTTGAAGGGTACAATTTATACCTGCTATAAAGCATACTGCCTCTTCGGTCCAGGACACTGCTTTTTTCTATGCTTTCCTTTACAATTTCTTTTATTTCATTTTCAAGCAGGGCTGTTTCTGCAATATAAATCTGCCTGCTGCCTTTTCTGTATGATGAAAATGCAATGCTTTTTCCGCTATTGGAAAATGAAGGGTTAAAATTGCCGCCTACAATATTGGTCAGCTTTTTTGTTTGTTTTGTGTTTATATCAAACTCATACAAATTATACATTCCATCAGAATCTGATACAAATATAATCTTACTGCCGTCAGGCGAAATATCCGGAGAAAATTCGTCACCTTCCATATCAGTAAGCTGAATTAATTCATTGCTGTCAAAAATGTATTTGTACAAATCTTTCTGGTAGGGCTTTTTGGAACTGCTGGTTTTAGTTTCTTTTGTAAAAACCATGAAAGTGCCGTCTTTTGAAAACCTGGCATCTGAAACATCATTCAAATCCTTAAAAACCTGTTTTATAGCAGTGCCGTTTATGTCACACGTGTATATCCCGGTATAGCCGCCGCCTAGAGCAACAAACAATATTTTGCTGCCGTCATAGGAAATATCAGCTGAATTTATTACATCAAAACCGGTTTTTATTTTACTTAAGTCTTTTTTGTGATAGTTGTACAAATAAATATAATCTTTCTGCTGTTTTTCTCCCACAAAAACCAGATAATTATTATCCTTGCTTACAGACAACCCTCTGCCTGAATTATTCAGGTATTCCAGTTCGCCTTTATCTTTCTGCCCAACCAGCATTTCAATTATTCCGGTTTCCAGATTTTGGCATACTATTTCTGTAAATCCTTTTTTATCAGTTATGTAAAATAGTTTTTTATCTTCCGTGCCAAATACAGGATTTGTATTGAAATCATTATAAATTTTTGATGCCGTTATTCTTTTACCGTATTTTTCCGGTTCCTGCAGGCCTTCTGATTCAAAAGTGTATTTTTCTTCCAGATATTCGTTGAATTTTATGTTTAAGTCATCAAGAGATATACCCAATGTTTCCAGCAGTATCATGTTGGGGTCAATTTTTTCCCTGTAACTATTAAGCAGTTCGGCCAGTTTGTCTTTTCCGTATTCCTGCTCTATAAAAAGCATAAGGGCATTGCTTTCCTTATAAGCCAGCGTTACCTGGTGCGGTTTTACGTGCCCGAAACTGTGCAGTTTCTGCAATGAAATAAGGTTTCCGGAAATAACCGCGTCACGCAGGTACATATCTCTTTCTGCTGAAGCTAAATCTTTGGTGTTATATTCTGCCAGGCCCTCCATAAGCCAGTTTGGATACAAAACAAATTTTATAAGTTTAGCCGATTTCCAGAATCCGCCGAATAAAACATTAAACTCTATGGCGTGTGTTAATTCGTGTTTAGTAAGGTACAACAACATTGATTTCGGGCCGTTGTAGTATAAAACCAGACGGTTTTTAAAAGCTTCCGTTACACCGCCGGTGCCTTCACCTATGTCTGCAATATTTGTCTGTTCGAAATCGTTGTGCCCGATATACAGAAACACCGGTATTCTTTCTTCCTTTTCAATCTGAAGATTATGTTCCGAAGTAAGGCTCCGGTAACTTTTTTCAAGAAAATCTTCAAACAACGGGGCTATATTTTTACCTTCATCGTAAAAATAAATATCAAAATGTTCGGTTTTGTAAATCTGCCAATTGAACTGTTTTGTGATAACCTTGTTGGCTGAATTTAATGGGGTGTATATAAAGGAAAGAAGCAGTAATAGGAGGAGTTTATTTTTCATTTTTGCGCTTTTTATTTTCCGGTTAGTGGCAGCTGCAATTTGTACAATTATGGCCGGAAGAACAATTACCGCAGGAAGAATTTGAACCTGCCGGCCCTGAGCCGATGCCTTTAGCGGAAAATCTGGACATAAGTTTGGTAAGTTCTTTACTCCCACATTCCGGACAAAGAGCCTCTTCACCAGAAAAAAGCAGGAGTTCAAACTGTTTGGAGCATTTTTGGCACTTGTATTCAAATATTGGCATGTTTTTTCACCATAGTACGACCGGCTTACAGCAAACTACCGGAGCTGGAGCTTAAGTTTATTTTTCTTCCAGCACCTGGCCCAGGCTTGGGATAGGGATATTTGAATATTTTTTTACCAGTTCTTTTTCCATATCCAGCTCAAGTTTTTTTATGGACAGGTCAATTTTTTTTGTCTTTTTATCTGCCCGCAACACTTTTGCTTCTATTTCATCGCCCATTTTAAAATTGGTCCTGAACTCAAAATCCCTGTCACGAGTCATTTCACTCTTGTGCAGGAATGAGTCTACATCATTATCCAGTTTTACAACCATGCCGAAATCCAGAATTTTAACTATTGTTCCCTTTACTATTGAGCCCGGATGATATTTTTCATACGGGTCTTGTGTCAAATGCTTAAGTGAAAGATGAGCTCTTTCTTCATCCGGTTTTATTTCTATGACAACGGCTTCAATTTCACTGCCGGGTTTTACCATTTCTTCCGGATGCCTGATTTTTTTTGTCCAGGACATGTCCTGAATAGGAATCAAACCTTCAAAACTGTCTTCAATGCGCACAAAAACGCCGAAGGGGGCTAGTTTCGTTACTTTGCACTGTATCTTTGTGCCGGTCGGGTATTTGTTTTTTAATTCCTGCCAGGGATTATCCTTCATCTTTTTAAGCGATAACGATATTTTTTCTTTTTCACGGTTAACTTCAATCACCTTCAATTCAACTTCATCGCCTTTTTTCAGTAATTTCTTTGCATTCTCTACTCTTTCTTTCCAGGACAGCTCTGAAACGTGTATTAACCCTTCCACTCCGGGTTCAATTTCGGCAAAAGCTCCGAAATCTACAACAGAAGTAATCCTGCCTCTTACTGTTGACCCGGGTTTATACTTCTGTTCAATATTATCCCAGGGATGGGCTTTAAGCTGTTTTAACCCCAGGGATATTTTGCCTTTGTCTTTTTCTATGCCCAGCACTTTAACGGATATATTTTCGCCTACAGTTAAAACGTCACCTGATTTGTTTACTCTATGCCATGCCAGATCGCTTATATGTACCAGGCCTTCCACTCCGCCGCCTATATCAAGGAATGCGCCGAAATCTGTAAGCTTTGTTACTGTGCCCTGAATTACATCGTCTGCTTTTATATTAGCAAGTATTTTTTCGGCATTTTGCCTTCTTTCAATATCCACAACTTTTCTGTGCGACACTACAATGGATTTATTTTTATTGTTGATTTCAGAAATTAAAACTTTTATTTCGCGGTTTAACAGGTCATTAAGCGAATCTATTGATTTTGTATCTATCAATGACATTGGAAGAAACGCGTCAAGCCCTATGTCAACTATAAAACCGCCTTTAATTTTTTTAACTATGGTTCCGTTAATTACTTCGTTATTTGATGCGGCTGTTTTTAATCTGTCCCACATCAGCCTCTGCCGGGCCTGGCTATAGGATACTTTGTAATACCCGTTTTCCATGCCTCCTAAATACACTACTTTTATATCTTTGCCGGTTATAAAATCTGCCGGTATGCCTCTCTGGCCGAATTCTTCTATAGGTATAAATCCTTCTGATTTCATACCTAAATCTACTGAAACACCTTCTTTGTCTACGGATACAATTTTTACTGTTAAAACTTCTCCGATTTTATGCGTCTGTAAACCATTTACTGCATCTTTAAAATTCAAATCCATTTCGTCCATATATCTTAACTCCCTTTTCTTAAATTTGCTGCATATATTTTATAATGCTCTTTATCAACCAGGTAGGAGTGGAAGCTCCGGCAGTTATACCGGCAACCTTTACGCCTTTCAAATGTTTTTTAGTTATTTCTTTCTCGGATTCTACGTGATAAGTAGCAACATATTTTGAGCAGATATCTTTAAGGCGCGTAGTGTTCCCGGAATTTTTTCCACCTATGACAAACATCACGTCTACCTTTTTTGCCAGGTTTGCAGCTTCTTCCTGGCGTTCATTTGATGCGCTGCAGATTGTATTGAATATTTTTATACTTTTATACTTTTTTGATAATTCCCGTACTAATGTATCAAATTTTTCTGCGGACTGGGTTGTCTGGCTAACAACTGCTACGGGTTCCGGAAGTTTTAACTTTTTTACTCCAGAAACAGAATTAACAACTTTAACCTGTTTGCTTGCATAAGACACCAACCCTATTGTTTCCGGATGGTCTTTTTCACCTATAATAACAATATTATACCCTTCCTGGGTAAGTTTTTCTATGAGGTTTTGTACCCTTTTTACGAAGGGACAGGTTGCATCTATAAGTTCAACAGTGTTTTTTTTGATTTTCTGCATAAGTTCCTTAGGCAGGCCGTGGGTCCTGATAATAAGAGTGCCTTTGCGGACGGATTCAGGGTTATCAATAGTTTTTATTCCCATATCTGCTAGCCGGTTCACTTCAATTTTGTTGTGCATCAAAGGTCCTACCGTATAGATGGGCCGCTGGCGCGTTTCAGGTGCTTTTTCAGCATGTTCTACCGCTTTTTTTACACCGTAACAAAACCCGGCCTTGTCAGCAATTTCAATTTTTAATTTGTTTTTTTTCATTATTTGCATGCATCTGTGCTTTTATTTTATCTGCTACCTGTTTTGATATTGAGTCATAATCGGCCTGAGTGTATTTTTCCGGAGGGTATACCGGCTCCATAAAATGCACTTCCAGCCGTTTGAATTCTTTCAGTTTATTTGAATTTACTATACAGCACGGCACTATGGGAACCTGGGACCAGCAGGAAATCATGCCTATGCCGTTTTTTACTTCAAAATCATTTTCACTTCTACGGCCGCCCTGCGGAAACATCAATACGGTATTACCCTGCATTAAAAGCCTTTTTACATTTTTTATGGCGCCGAAATCTGATTTTTTTCTTTCTACCGGGAAAGCATTTACTTTTCTCAGCAACCAGCCGAAAACAGGATGAGAAAACAACTCTTTTTTTGCCATATAACTTATAGGTCTGTAAATGGAGGCGCCTATAAGCGGCGGATCTACAAAACTTAAATGGTTTGACGCTATAAGCACGCCGCCTTTTTTAGGAATAAATTTTCTGCCTGTAACTTTGGCCCTGTAAATGCCGTGATATGTTGTCCTGAAAAAAATCCAGCCCAAAAAATATAATAGATTTCCAATAAAATTCATAAATTATATTTTCTCAATTAATTCCCAGAAATTCGGAAATGATATATCTACACATTCAGAATTATTTATTTCTGTTTCACCATCCGCGCACAGACCTGCTATGGCGGTTGTCATAGCTATTCTATGATCATCGTAGCTCTCCACAATCGCGCCGTGAAGTTTTACCGGACCGTCAACTATAAATCCATCTTCCAGCTCTGTTATAACTGCACCCATTTTTTTTAGTTCGCTTGAAATTGCTTTTATTCTATCGCTTTCTTTTACTCTCAGTTCTCCGGCACCTTTTATTACAGTTTTTCCCTGGGCCTGGCTGGCAATAAGCACAAGTAAAGGTATTTCATCTATCAACTGGGGCACTAGTGCAGTATCAAGTGTTATGCCTTTTAAGCTGCTGACTTCTGCTACAATATCACCTACGGGTTCATTACAAACAATTTTAAAATTTTCAATTTTTATTTTTGCGCCCATGGTTTCCAGTGCTTTCAAAAAACCCGTCCTGCCTTCGTTAAGGCCTACATTTTCAATTTTTATTTTTGATTTTTTTGCCAGAAGCCCCGCAGCTATAAAAAATGCCGCAGAAGAAAAATCACCCGGCACATAAATATCTTTTGCTTTAAGCTCAGCTTTACCCTCTACGGTTACTATATTATTTTTATACTTTATTTTTGCGCCAAAATACTCCAGCAATCTTTCTGTGTGATCTCTGGATAAGCCCGGCTCTATAACTGTAGTTTTTCCATGTGCCTGTAATCCGGCAAGCAGTACGGCAGATTTTACCTGAGCACTGGCTATGGGCAAGTTATAGGTTATGGGTTTTAAATCCGGATTACCGGTAATTTTTAACGGCGGGTACTGGGAATTTGCTGCCTGTATTTTTACACCCATCAGGCCCAAGGGCTCCATAACACGTTTCATAGGCCTTTTTGAAAGGCTTGCATCGCCAAACATCTCTGTTTCAAAATTCTGGCCTGCAAAAACACCAGAAAGAAGCCTGATGGTAGTGCCGGAATTTCCTGCATTTATAGGTATCTCAGGTGCTTTTAATCCGTTAAGACCCTTGCCTTCAATATACAACTGTGTTTTATCTTTTTTTATTTCAATACCGCACTGCCTGAAAGCTTCAATAGTGCGGCGGCAATCATCACCGTCAAGATAATCATAAACGGTACAATGCCCCTGGGCAAGGCCTGCAAATATTACGGACCTATGAGTTATGGATTTATCACCGGGAACTTTTAGGGTTGCGTTGATGTTCAGTTTCGGTTTGATTTTAATAGTTGGCATCTGTTTTGCCTGGAATCTGTAAAGTATTTATGTAATTTTTGTGTGTTATTCAGTTCACTTTGAACTTTTTTTAATATGCCTATATATTCTGAAATGGCTTTGTTTAATTCCTTTTTGTTTGCATAGCTTATGGCAGACCAGATACCCGGGTCTGAATCACTAATACGGGTAATATCCCGAAACGAGCCCGCCAGCAACGCAGCGGTTTTACCATTTCCAATATTTTTTCTGTTTACAATTTCCACTAAAGCGCCTGAAAGCACATGGGGCAGGTGGCTGGTGGCGCTTACTACGCTGTCATGGTCCTGAGGAGTCATAAAAAATATTTTTGCGCCTGTACTTTCCCACAAACACGCTATTTCGCCTGCGGCAAGTTTATCATCTGTTTTAAGCGGGGTTAAAACAACTGCAGCATTTTTATATAAATCAGCAGCTGCATGATTCACGCCTGTTTTTTCAGAACCCGCCAGCGGGTGAGACCCGATAAAATGTATTTTTTTTCTGCTTTTGATAAGGATTTTATTTATGCCGGTTACAATGGATGTTTTTACACTGCCGGCATCAGTAACTATAGCGTTGTTTTTAAGATGCGGAAGGATTTTTTCAAAGAAAGGCACTATATTGTCAACCGGCGTGCATAAAACTATTATATCAGCATCTTTTACGCCTTCTTTGTAATCAAGCGTAAAATCATCTATTGCGTTAAGCTTTTTCGCCAGTTTCAGTTTTTCAATATTTCTTCCGATACCGGTAATTTTAACTTTGGGGTTCCGGACCCCGGCTTTTTTTAATGCTTTACCAAGAGAACCGCCTATAAGTCCGACACCGATAATGGCAATTTTTTTTACACTCATGCTGTTCTTCCGACTGCCTCTGCAACTTTTTTAATAGTCTTCATCAGCTGACTGAATTGTTCCGGCAGCAAACTCTGGGCGCCGTCACAAAGCGCTTCTTCAGGTTTTGAATGAACTTCTATTATAAGCCCGTCTGCTCCAGCAGCAACAGCCGCCAGTGCCATAGCAGGAATATACCTTCTTACACCCACTCCATGCGAAGGGTCAACTATTACGGGTAAATGGCTGTGATGTTTTATAACCGGGACTGCATTTAAATCTAGGGTAAACCGTGTAGCTGTTTCATAAGTTCTTATGCCTCTTTCACATAAGATAACATTGTAGTTCCCTTTTGACATTATATATTCCGCGCTCATTAATAATTCTTCAACCGTAGCTGAAAGACCCCTTTTTAAGAGTACGGGTTTATTTATGCTTCCTACTTCTTTAAGCAAGTCATAATTCTGCATGTTTCTTGCGCCAATCTGAAGCACATCGGCATATTCGCTGACAAGTTCCAGTGTTTCGGGACTCATGATTTCCGTTACTACCGGCAGGCCCGTAGCTATTTTTGCTTCCCTCAAATATTTCAAACCTTCTTCACCGAGGCCCTGAAAAGCATAAGGGCTGGTTCTTGGTTTAAAGGCGCCGCCACGTAAACAACAGGCGCCGTATTTTTTGACTTTCTGGGCAACATCGATGGTTCTTTCGCGGGATTCTACCGAACACGGGCCGGCTATGACAACAATTTTTTTCGAACCAACGGTTACTTTATCGCTTATTTTTACGGTTGAATTTTCTTTTTTAAATTCCCTGCTGCAGAGTTTGTAGGGTTTAGAAATCGGGGTAATGGTTTCAACGGCCGGTATGGATTCAAATATTCCGCGGGTAGTAATGGCCTTTTCGCCAATTACACCAATTATGGTTTTTATTTCGCCTTTTGAGATATGCGCGGTAAAACCAAGCTCTTTGATTTTATTTACTACCTGTTTTATTTCGTTCTGCGATGCATGCGCCTTAAGCGTTAATATCATGCTATTTATTCCTCCAGAATATTCTTTAACTCTTTTATAAAGATGCTGTTTTCATTTTTTTTGCCAACCGTCACCCTGAAATGGAAGGGCAGTTCATATTCATCCATAGCACGGACTATCACGCCTTTTTTAAGCAGCTGGTTGAATACGTCTTTGCCTTTTTTCGGGGCTGATTCTACAAGTATAAAGTTTGCGACGGTTTTAATATATTTAAGCCCAATTTTTTCCAGCTCGGCATAAAGATACTTTTTTCCGTTTTCAACAACTTTCAGGGCTTTTTTAATCTGCGTTTTTTCATCTTTCAATGCTGCCAGTACCGCATATTGAGTGATTAGAGTAATATTAAATGGAGGCCTTATCCTGTCTAAATATCCTATAACTTCGGAATTTGCAATGGCATAGCCTGCACGTAATCCTGCCAGGGCATATATTTTTGAAAATGTTCTAAGAATCACCAGGTTTGGATATTTCTTTAATAAACTCACGCTGTCCGGGTATTTTTTTTCAATGAGTGCAAATTCATAGTAAGCTTCATCTACTATTACCAGAGGCGGGGTATCGCCTTTTTTAGCTAACCCTTCAAGAAAACTTTCCAGTTCCTGACCGGTATTGTATGTACCGGTAGGATTATTGGGGTTAGCTATAAAAATCATTTTCGTTTTTACGTTCAACACCGCAGCCATTGCGGGCAGGTCATGCGTATAATTTTTCATAGGCACGGTTACTACACTGCAGCCCATCAAATCGCCGGCCATTTTGTAGCGGATAAATGCATGTTTGCTTACCACTATTTCATCGCCTGGGTTTAAAAACACTTTTCCCAACAATTCTATGATTTCATCTGAACCAGAACCGAACAGTACCTCGTTAAAATTTACGCCGGTTTTTGCGGCCATAGCTTTTCTTAGCTCATAGCTTACACCTTCCGGATAACGGTACACTTCTGAAGCCGCTTTTTTAATGGCGGCTATTACTTTTTTTGACGCACCCAATGAATTTTCGTTTGAAGCAAGTTTTACTATATTTCCTTTTATGCCGAGCTCTCTTTTTACCTCATTAATAGGTTTACCGGGCACATAAGCCTGAAAATTTTCTATCTCTTTTCTCACTAACTTTTTTATATCCATTTTTTGCCTTTGTTTATGGTTTTACTAATAACTTAACTACTAACCACATAATCACAGTTTTTGGTTTTTATCATTCTGCTTTCGGATAGGAGCCCAATATTTTCAAAAACACACACTGTTTGTTAAGTTCCTGCAGCGCAAGCCTTACTTTTTTATCTTCAATGTGGCCTGCCAGGTCAATAAAAAACACATACTCCCATGCTTTTTTCTTCGTGGGCCGGGATTCAATCTTGGTAAGGTTTATCCCGTATTTCTGAAAAGGGGCCAACATGCTATGCAGGGCACCTATTTTGTCTTTGATGGAAAACATTATTGACGTTTTGTCGTAACCGGAACGGTTTGTAATCTGCCTGCCGATAACAAGAAACCTGGTAAAGTTTTCTTTTGAGTCTTCTATACCTCTGGCCATAACCTTCAGTTTATATACATCACCCGCCAAATATGAACCTATTGCAGCAGAATTTTTTGTTTTTGCCGCCAGTTTTGCCGCTTCTGCTGTAGAGGACACCTCAACTATTTCAACTTTCATAAGATTAAACTCCAGCCATTTTCTGCACTGAGCCAGAGGCTGATAATGTGTAAAAACCTTTTTAATTGATTTCAGATTTTCCGCGTTTGCCAACAGGCACTGCTCTATTCTCAGGTTAATTTCCGAACAGATAAGCAGGTCTGATTCATAAAAAATGTCCAGAGTATGGTTTACTATGCCTTCAGTGGTGTTTTCTATGGGCACTACACCGTAATCAGCACGGTTTTTTTCTACTGCCTGAAATACATCTCCTATGCTTTTACAGGAAATAAACTCGCTGTATCTGCCAAAATTTTTAACTGCTGCCAGATGAGTGAATGTTGCTTCCGGGCCAAAGTATGCTATTTTTAAACTGGCTTGCAGGGCCCGCGCCGAATGCAGTATTTCATTAAAAATGTTCTGTGTGCTTTCCCGAGTAAGGGGCCCTTTATTGTTTTCAAGAATACGGGTCATTACTATTTTTTCTCTGTCCGGTATGTAAATTTTGTCCCCTAATTTTCTTTTTAACCTGCCTATTTCAAGGGCAAAACCCGCCCTTTTATTAAGCAATTCAAGAATTTTTAAATCCAGACTGTCTATTTCTTTTCTGATTTTATTTTTATCAACATTTTTCATAAAAATACCTCTGAAAATGAATATTTATTTACGGTTGAATATCTTACAAAAACAAGCCTTGTTTGTCAATTACAGGTTTTTTAGCAAAATTGCTTTTATTTTAAATCTTTTATATATTTAAATTAATAACCTTATAAACCATAGGATTAACCCTGTAAGTACTAAAATGAACCCGAAAATAGACAATTTTTACATTCAGTGGCATTTAACTGACCGGTGTAACTTAAGATGCCTGGGTTGTTATCAGGATAATTTTACAAACGAATCAGACCTTCCCCTATCTCTGCTAAAAAATGTTGCCAATAACTTATTTGAAACTCTTGCCGGCTGGAACGCAAAACTTTCAGTAATGCTTACCGGAGGAGAACCCTTTTTAAAAAATGGATTGTGGGATTTAATACAATATTTAAATACTTCTCCCTTGGTAAGCGATATTGGCATAATAACCAACGGCACTCTGATTGACAAACATATTGATAATCTGAAAAACTATTCTAAGCTCAGCAAAATTCATATATCCTTAGACGGTACCACGCAAAATTCAAACGACGAAATACGCGGCAGCAGCACATTTAAAAAAGTAATGGAAAATATTAAACTCTTAAAAAAACACAATATACCCGTAACTGTAATGTTTACGCTTATGAAAGATAATCTGAAGGATGCAAAAAATCTTTATGCACTTTTACAACCGCTGGGGGTTGAGGGTTTTATTATTGAAAGATTCGTGCCCATCGGGCAGGGTAAAACTATTGCAGATAAAGTAGTAAACGCGCAGGAACTTTATGATTTGTATGAATATTACTTCAAAATGCTTGACGTAGCTTATGTTCCGGAAGAAATGGCAAAATATAAAGCCATACAAATAAAATTCGGATTGCAGGATATTTTCACCGCAGAATGCATAGTCGGTAGGGACGGAATGGCCATACTGCCTAATGCCGACGTGCTTCCCTGTAGAAGATTTAAACTACCCATAGGAAACCTGCTGACAACCCCGCTTAAAGAAATCTGGCAAAGTTCACAGGTGCTTAATGAAGTAAGGAATAAAAATAATCTTAAAGGTAAATGCAGGACATGTGCTCACGCGGAATGTATTGGCTGCAGGGCTATGACTTACTCTCTTTGCGGTGATTATCTTGAAGCAGACCCGCATTGCTGGCTATGATAACGGCAGAAAACATAAAGTTAGTTTTTATATTCTTATTACGGCAGGTTTATTTTCTTCGTTTTTTGTGACTTCAGCTATCAAATCATCGACAGTTTTCCATTCAGAAGAATAGCCCCAGGTTTTTGAAGACAGGCTTATGGCAATATCTTTATATCTTTCTGACATGATTTTCTTAATTTTTTCCAGTATACGCTCATTTACCATTTCTGCCTGACTTTTTGTAGCCTGCAGCAGTACACAGTAAGTCTCACCTTCTTCTATAAAACCGGAAAGATCTGTTTTTCTTATGCTTGAATCCAGCAGATCCAACAGCTCGTCATGAATATTCATAAGTTTTCTTTTTCCAATATGGCTTTTAAGTTCCGAATAATTATCAAGTTTGAATATGGCTACGGAAAACGATGTCTGATATCTCTGTGCGTTATAAAATATTTCTTTTAATTGTGTATAAAAATGTTCTTTATTGTAAATTTTTCTGTAATCGGCACTGCTTATTAAAGAAAGAAACATTTTATAAAAATTAAGCCACAACACTTCTAGTGGATTTCCCATAGTAAAGGAAAGAACCAAAAACGCTACAGAAATAAGGCTCCAGGAGGTGATACTTTCGTTTTCAAAATTCAGGTTTTCCAGTAATACTGCTATCTGCGGACTGTTTGCATTGGAAAGCTTGGCAGTTTCAATCAGGAGAATAAAAAACATTGATAAAGACAGGGAAATGTATACATAGGATATTTTTTTATCTTGGATAATTTCTGCTTTTTTAAGCCGTGCAATTAAGGTACCTGCAAAAATAAAAAATAAAAAATAAAACAAGCCCCTTTCCATTATATTTGAAGGGCTGAAATTAAACACGCTTGTAAAAAATGATGCGGCCAGTAAAATTATAAATCCAAGCAGAACCAGGGCCAAGCTGGACAGTGCTCCCGAAAACATGATAGCAGCATCCGAAGAATTTGCAGCAATAATCTCACATTTTTCTTCTGAATTAATTCCGCGCTTCATCTACACCCCCGGAAGGATTGACCGCGGAACAGACACGGTTTTTTCCCTCTGTTTTTGCTTTATATAAACCTTTATCAGCCAGTTCAATTAAATCTTCAGGTGATTTTGCGTCATCCGGATAGCAGGCATAACCTATGCTTATGGAAACTTTGCCTAAAGGCTGGAATTCACCGTAATTGAAAATATGCACAGACACCATTTTCCTTATTTTTTCCGCCACATTATAAATACCGTCCCTGTCTGTTTCCGGCAGTATTACAACAAACTCTTCTCCACCGTATCTGGCAAGAGTGTCTATTTCACGGATTGTTTCTTTAAAAACCTGGGCAATTTCTTTAAGTAATTCGTCACCTTCCACATGCCCGTTTCTGTCATTGTAATGCTTGAAGTTATCAATGTCTATAAAAACAAGCCCCAGCTTATGGCCAAATCTCCCTGCCCTTTCAATCTCTTTTCTGATCTGTTCCTGGAAATATCTGTGATTATAGATGTCCGTCAAACCATCTTTGGTAGCCAGGTTTTCAAGCCGCTGGTGTATTTTTGCGTTTTCAATGGCTATACCTGCCTGATTAGTAAACACTTTTAATGCCTGAATTATACCATCATCAATTTTATTTTTTGAAATATAGTTATCTACCAGAATAACGCCCACTCCCTTGCCTTTTATTACAATTGGGATAAGCGCAAATTCTTTCAGGTGCAGTTTTTCTACTAAAAGCTGCTCGCAGTAGTAATTATTAGGCGCATCGGAAATTATGTAAGTTTGCTGTTCTACAATACTGCGTGCCAGTACACTGTTTTCTTTATCTACGGTACATTTATATTCGTGATTTACCTTGCCCGCTCTATCATAGCCGGCGGTATATTCTATGAATGGTTTATGTTCCTGCTTTACTACATAAATCAGCGCGCGATCAAAACTCATACCGTCAATCAGGTTTTTAAGAATGAGGGTAAGCACTTCTTCCAGCCTCATAGTACCCCTAAGTGCTTCCGTAAGTGTATTGATATAAGTAACCTGCTTGCAGAAATTTTCCATCTTGTTGACATATTTGTTTGTTTTATAGGATTTGTATATGTAGTAAGATGCTATGGAGGCAAAAAACAGGACAAAAAATACTTTTAAAACTATGTTTTCATTGAAAAGAAACACTACGAGAAAGAAAATCAGGGCAAGCGAAAATTTCCATTCTGAATACTGCAATTCGTTCAGAAATTTCTTTATGAGATTAATACCTTTTGTATTAAATGGTGTTTGCATTTAATTAACATCCTTAATAATTTTAATTAAACAAATAATATATATTATTAAAATAAATGTCAATAAGTTTAACATAGATGTCGAATTAATTGGTAATTATGTTAAGGGCATATCAAACTTGCCTGAATTTCAAATATCGTTCTTTTTTAAAATAAAGCCCTGCGCAGGCAATCATAGAAAAGGTGCCGAATAAAACAAAAGTTACCTGAACGCTTGAAAAAGAAGAGATAATACCTGCTATCAAACTACCAAAAGGCATTACTCCCGCAAAAGAAATCATGTAAATGCTCATTATTCTGCCGCGCATTTCATTCGGCACGTTCATCTGGACTATACCGTTCATAGTAGCCAGGCTGGTTACAGTGCCCCAGCCTATAAAAACAAGACAAATCTGAGAAAATACAAAATTCTTTGAAAGGGCAAACAAAATTAGAAAAACGGAAAATACCATATATGAGTACATTACCATCATAACTCTTCGTTTAGACCTGGCAAGAAAAGCTACCGTGAGTGCGCCCAAAACTGCACCCAGCCCTGCGGAAGACATGAGCAAACCCAGTCCCTTGGCATCACTGTGCAGAATTTCTTTTGCAAAAACCGGCATGAAGTTTGTATAAGGCATAACAATAAGACTCTGTACGGCTACAAGGATTATAAGCGCCATTATATTTTTGTTTGAAACAAGATATCCGAACGCTTCTTTCAGTGCATCCAGAATTCCGCCGCCGGAGGCGGCGGAATGTTTGCCTGCAACATTTTTCATTGCAAACAAAGCTATTAACGTAGCTAAAAAACTAACTGCATTAATATAAAAACACGCCGCCAAACCAAGATAACCAATAATAATCCCTGCCGCTGCCGGGCCAATTACTCTGGCACCATGAAAGGCGGTAGCGTTTAATCCAATGGCGTTGGGCAGATTATCTGCACCTACAAGTTCGAGAATAAATGACTGCCTGGTAGGCCCGTCAAGAGCCATGGCCGTGCCGTTTAAAAAAACAATTACCATAATCTGCCAGACTTTTATTGCTCCGGTAGAAACAAGCAAACCCATTATAAGAGCCAGCACCATCATAACAGCCTGCGTAATAAACAGAATGTATCTTTTACTTTTTCTGTCGGCTATTACACCGCTGGGCAGTGAAAACACCAGCACGGGAATAGATGCAAGAAATCCTATAAAACCCAGCAGAAATTCTGATTTTGTTAAACTGTATATCAGCCAGCCCTGCGCAACTATCTGTATCCAGTTGCCCACCATTGAAATTATTGTGCCAAACCAGTATAGCCTGAAATTTTTTACTTCAAGAGATGAAAATATTTTCATTTGCCTGCGTCCTTTTTTGCAATTACCACATTTTACCATTATTTAGCAGATAAAAATAGTTGATAAGTTGCTTGCACTGAGCGAAGTCGAAGTGATAGGTTGATTCGTTGATAAGCAACAAACTTTTGATTATTTTGATATCATCCGCTTTTGTACTGCCTTTTCTCTTATCAACTTACCAACTTATCATCTTATCAACTTATTAATTTCAAAATTGACTCTCAGGGTAAAATAACGTAGAATTGATGAACTGACAGCGGGCATTTTTCAGTCAGAAAATTTTCAGGAGCAACAAACCACCCTTATGTTTCTGCCAACAACCAAAGAAGAAATGTTAAACCTCGGCTGGGACAAGTGCGACATAATACTTGTTTCAGGAGACACTTATATTGACTGCCCGCAAATAGGCGTTGCTGTAATAGGAAAACTGCTTAACTCCAAAGGCTACAGGGTGGGCATCATTGCCCAGCCGGAAATTGCCTCTCCTGCTGACATTACCCGCCTGGGTGAACCGGAACTTTTCTGGGGCGTCACCGCCGGGAGCGTAGATTCCATGGTGGCAAACTATACCGCCATAAAAAAATGGCGCAAATCAGATGACTTTACGCCCGGCGCAGAAAACACCAAACGCCCCAACCGCGCCTCTATCACCTACTCAAATTTAATACGCCAATATTTTAAAAATACCAAACCCATAGTTTTAGGCGGGCTGGAAGCATCTCTGCGCAGAATAGCCCATTACGATTACTGGGACAACGCGGTAAGAAAACCCGTTATTTTTGATGCCAAGGCAGATTACCTGGTTTACGGTATGGCAGAAAAAACTATTGTTGAACTGGCAGAAAAATTACGCACCAACCAAAGCGCAGAAAACATTCCCGGGCTTTGCTACATTGCAAAAGAACCGCCAAAAAACCGGCTGGCCCTGCCGGATTTTGAAACCGTAAAAGACAACAAACTTAAATTTACCGAAATGTTTAACACTTTTTATAATAACACAGACCCGGTAACCGGCTGCGGCTTATACCAGAAAATTGATACCCGCTACCTGGTGCAAAACCCGCCGTCACCCGCTCTGACTACACAGGAAATGGATAAAGTATTTGACCTGGATTTTGAAAGAGATATTCACCCTTACTATAAAGATATGGGCAAAGTCCCCGCGCTTGAAACCATACAGTTTTCCGTTTTTACGCACAGGGGCTGTTACGGAGAATGCAATTTCTGCAGTATCACCGCGCATCAGGGCAGAGTAGTTACTTCAAGAAGCCACGAATCCATATTAAGAGAAGTAACCGCAATGACCCGGCACCGGGAATTTAAAGGAAACATTACAGTTTTTGCCGGGCCGACAGCAAATATGTACGGCATTGAATGCGAAAAAAAACTGCGTAATGGCGCCTGTAACAATCAAAGATGCCTTTTTCCCTCTCCATGTAAAACCTTAAACATAAACCATAAAAGCCAGACCGACCTTTTATTTAAACTAAGAAGAACAAATAAAGTTAAAAACGTTTTTATAACTTCCGGTATCCGCTACGACATGATTCTGGAAGACAAACATAACGGTCTGGAGTACCTGCACGATGTAGTAGAAAACCATATTTCAGGCCAGCTGAAAGTAGCCCCGGAACATACCCAGGAAAATGTATTAACCCTGCTGGGTAAAAACCCTAACCATACTTTAAGCGAATTTAAAACCCTTTTTGAAAGGTTAAACCAGAAAACCGGAAAAAAACAATACCTTACCTATTACTTCATTGCCGCTCATCCCGGCTGTACAGAGCAGGACATGTACGCTATGAAAGATTTTATAATAACCAAACTGCATATCAGCCCGGAACAGGTACAGATTTATACCCCGCTTCCTTCCACTTATTCTGCACTGATGTATTACACTGAAACAAACCCTTTTACCAAAGAACCTCTGTATGTGGAAAAAGACAACAGGCAAAAAGAACAGCAGAAAAAGATAATTGTAGGAAGCATTTTAGAGCGAAGGGAACGCATTTTCCGCACAAACCGCTTTAAAAATAGAAATCCGGAACACTTTAAAAAACAACACAAGGGCCGTTTTAAAAAAACCGGCCCGGGAAAGTTTCATACGGATTCCCGAAGGAAAGGCCGGAGAAAAAGTTTTTAATATTTTTCCCTGCTTACGCTGCTGCATAATGTTGACTTGAACAATTAAAAAATCTATAATTGTTTTCACAATGGGCCAGTAGATCAATTGGGAGATCGTATCCTTGGCGTGGATAAGGCTGGCGGTTCAACCCCGCTCTGGTCCATTTAATTTTTTTTCCGGCGCCGTTTTTTAGTTTCTTGCAAATCAAAACCCTACAACTTTAAACCTTCCCCAAAAATGAACATATACCTTCTAATTATTCTGCTTATACTTCTTGGCAACTTTTTACTGGATTTTATTGTAGAAATACTAAATGTAAAACACATCTCCACACAGCTTCCCGTAGAATTTGACGGCCATTACCCGCAGGAAAAATACCAGAAATCACAGGAATACCTGAAAGAAAATACCCGTTTTGGGCTTATCGTTTCTTCCATAGACATAATATTGCTGATACCGTTTGTTTTACTAGGCGGATTTAATTATGTGGACGTATTTGCCAGAAGTTTCGGTCACGGGCAGATTATTACAGGGCTTATTTTTGCCTGCCTGCTGATGGGCATCATAGAAATAGCAAAAATACCCGTTTCCTTATATCATACATTTGTTATTGAAGAAAAATACGGGTTTAACCGCACCACAGCCAAAACTTTTATAACTGACCTGCTGAAAAAATGGCTGCTGACGGCTTTAATAGGCGCTCCTATTTTCGTACTGGTACTACTTTTCTTTGAAAAAACCGGTTCTTTAGGCTGGGTTTACTGCTGGGCCAGCATAACCGTAGTTTCTTTATTTTTAGTTTTCATAGCACCGGCAGTAATAATGCCTTTGTTCAACAAATTTATACCGCTTGAAGATGGTGAACTTAAAACCTCTATTGAAAATTTTGCCAAAGCACAAAACTTTAAATTAAGCGGATTATTTAAAATGGATGCTTCAAAACGCTCCACAAAATCAAACGCGTTTTTTACCGGTTTTGGCAAATACCGCCGCATAGTACTGTTTGACACATTAATTCAAAAACATACGGTAGATGAACTGGTAAGCGTGCTGGCGCACGAAATAGGCCACTACAAAATGAAACACATAATTAAATCGCTTACCATATCTATTCTGGCTAACGGGTTTATGTTTTACATACTTTCACTTTTCATGAACAATTCACTGCTGTTTGGCGCTTTTAAAATGGGCCATGTTTCCATATATGCCAGTTTATTTTTCTTTGGCTTTTTGTTTACACCCATAAACCTTATTTTGTCTATTGCGGGAAATGTTTTATCGCGCAAACATGAATTTGAAGCAGACGCCTTTGCGGTAAATACCTATAAAAAACCCGAATCCATGATAATGGCGCTAAAAAAACTTTCTGTTGATAACCTGTCAAACCTGACACCCCACCCTTTAAAAGTATTTCTTGAATACTCCCACCCGCCAATCCTTGCCCGTATTGAAACTATTAGAAAACTGGCGTAAAACAAACAAAATAATTGAAACTAAAGGAAAAAAAATGCCCCTTATAAGCACAGTTGACGGAAAAACCATTAAAAATAACGGATGGAAAGTTACTTTTGCCGGCATAGGAATTAACCTGGCGTTAGGTATTTTATACAGCTGGAGCATAATAGGAAGCGCCATAGAAAAATCAGGCTGGGGCTGGAGCGCCGCACAAAGAAGCCTTCCTTATTCTATAGCATGCCTGGTATTTTGCCTGGTTATGGTACCGGCAGGCCGTATGCAGGATAAGCTGGGGCCCAGGCTGGTAGCATCTATCGGCGGATTGCTGGTAGGCATAGGAATGATATTAACCAGTTTCAGTAATTCAGTTACAGGTTTTATAATAGGGTTTGGCGTTTTGGCAGGCGCAGGGATAGGGTTTGGGTATGCCGCCACAACACCGCCGGCAGTAAAATGGTTTCCTGCATCTAAAACCGGCATGATTACGGGCCTGGTAGTATCCGGCTTCGGGTTAGCCAGTATTTATATTGCTCCGTTAAGTAATTTGTTAATAAATTCATTTGGAATTCCGCGGACACTTTTAATTTTCGGAATTGGTTTTTTAATAGTAGTTGTCAGTTTATCGCAATTATTGTCTGTCCCTCCAAAAGGTTTTACAGTTTCAAACGCTTCTCTTAATGCCAATGAAGCGGCCGCCCCGGTTAAACCTGCAGGAAAAGATTTTACTTCACTGGAAATACTTAAAACCTGGCAGTTTTATTTGTTATGGTTTATGTTTGCCTGCGGTGCAGGGGCAGGGCTGATGGTGATTTCTGTTGCTAAAAGTATTGCCGGCAAAGCCGGTGTAGGCGTGATTGCCGTAGTGGCGCTGGCTATAGGCAACGGCCTGGGCAGGATTTCTGCCGGTATGCTGTCAGATAAAATAGGCAGAAAACAAACCTTATTTATGTTTTTGTTATTACAGTCAGCAGCGGTGTTTGTGTTATCTGTTGCCGGCACGCACGATGGTATTATATCATCAGGCATTGTACTGATATGTTTGTCAGCGTTAATAGGCGCGAATTACGGCTCTAATTTATCTTTGTTTCCTTCAATTACAAAAGATTTTTTTGGTTTAAAAAACTTTGGTATGAACTACGGCCTTGTGTTTACAGCTTGGGGTGTAGGCGGGTTTTTACTGGCCCAGTTAGCGGGTATTGTGTATGACAAAACGCAGACTTTCACCTTTGCATTTTATTGTTCAGTTGTATTGCTGATAATTGCCGGCATAATGGTATTTCTATTAAAACCCCCCAAAAAAGCGTAGAACAGAAAATCATTGGGGTATGGGCTCTTTTGAAAAGAATTTGTTTTGAAGTAGTTTTACCGTAGTGGTCAAGCTTGCTTGACAAAACAGATCGTTCAAATGTTCATGCACTGAGCAAATTCGAATATGTAGAAAAAATAGGTTTTCTTTGAAAAACTGTTTTTAATGCTCAGAAACATGCTTTCCGAAAAACGTTCGCTTTGCGGCTCACTCTATTGGTGACTGCGGGTAGCGTCCTTGCCACCGCTTATAAAAGGGAAAGCAAGGGCTCCGAGGTTTGCAAAAGTCGTCACCAAAGGTTTTCTCCAAGCATGTTTCATCGCTTGTCCAGTTTTTGTAAGTAATTTTGAGAGATTTCAAACTAAAGGATATTGTAAAAAATAGCGACTCGTGATAACGGGGTAAATAAATGAAAAAACCCTTGGTAGTATTATTTTTTGTCATGATTAGTGCTTGTAAAACAGGGGATATCTACAAGCCAATTATCACACAACAACTTGATCAAAATGAATGCTTTATATTTGAACATCCGACCAAAGTATTTAAAATTGCTATTCCTGTTCAATGGGGTAAACCTGAAAAAGTTAACCATTATCCAAATATCTTTACTTTTTATCCGTCAAAATCTTCACAATTTACTGTATCAATAACACAAAACTTAAATTTACCAAAAGAATTACCAGTTAAGATAATGAAAATGATGTTCCCTCAAGAAACACCTATTTCTCAATTAGAAAGAAATAGAGGATTTGGATGGAATAGTATTAGGCAAGACTATCAAGGAACAAATAATGGTAATCCCCGGATGTGGTTTGCAGTGTTTTATGGAGTTGGTTCTAATTTTATAGCTATAACATTATCAGATTCTCCTGAAAATATTAGTAATTATAAAGAAGTATTTGATAAAACAGTTAATAATATTGCGTTTAATACAAAATTATTGGAGGGAAAATGAGTAAAGGAGCATGCGGTGGTTTTTACGGTATGGGTTTTATAGGTGCGGCGTATTATTATATTATTCACGCGGCTACGTTTTGGCTGGGTGTATGGGGCGTTATAAAGGCTATGTTTTGGCCGGCAATACTGGTGTATAGATTATTGATGAAAATCTGAAAGAAGACACAAAAGAGCACCCTCCTTCGTTGGCATGATTTAAATAGACGTAACTATTTGTTACATTTAAATCAATAACTTCGGAAGGGCAAGCAAAAAAAAGAACACTAAATGACACAGAAAAACAGTTGGATAGTAATCCAACCGCTACAGTTCAAACATTGATTGTGTGACTATGTAATTTTGAAATCTTTTGCTAATCACCTAAAAACGTAATCACTTATCCACCATTTTCACTTCATCGCCTTCCAACTACGTTTGAGAAATTTGCTTCATCGCTGATTTTATTATCCCAGCTTTTTCTTAAACCTCATTGCGCTTAACAGAATTATCCCCACACCAAATACCAGCAGTGCCAGCGCGTCCGGCCACAGCACATCCAGCCCGCTTCCTTTAAGGAAAATACTGCGCAAAATGTTTAAAAAATACCTTAGCGGTATCAGGTAGGTTACATACTGTGCCAGTTTGGGCATATTGGCTACAGGAAAGAAAAATCCGGAAAGGATTATGGAAGGCATAATAAACATAAATGTAGACATCATGGCCTGCTGCTGCGTATGCGATATAGTAGAAATAAAAAGCCCCATACCTAAAGTAGTAAGTAAAAACAAACCTGACAGAAAAAATAACAAAAATATATTTCCGTTAAAGGGCACACCGAATATTGCTACTGCCGCGGCAACTATCAGCCCCACATCACACAAACCAACTATGGCAAAAGGTATAAGTTTACCCAGCATAAGTTCAATGGGTTTAATGGGCGTAACCATAAGCTGTTCCATGGTGCCTATTTCCCGCTCTCTGGTTATGGCCATAGAAGTCAGCATAGTTGTAACTACCAGCAATATCATGCAGATTACCCCCGGCACCATATAATTTGAGCTTTTTATTTCCGGGTTATACCAGACACGAACCTCTACATTAATTTTAGGTATTTTTACAGAATATTTTGCCCTTTCCAGCATTTTCCTGGAATATTTGTCTGCATATTTTCTTACTGCCTGCGCAATAGTGTTTGAAGCAATAGTAGCAAAGTTAGAGTCTGAACCGTCTACCAGAAACTGCAGGGGCGCTTTTTCCATGCGTTTAAGCTTCCTGGCAAAACCCGGCGGTATGGATATTACCACTTCCGCTTTTTCTTTCTGAAATACAGAGTGCACGTTCTGCTCATTTTCATAATAACCGGTAATATCAAAATAGCCTGATGAGCTTAAATCTTTTATTAAATCCCTGCTTTCAAAGGTTTTATCGCGGTCTATTATGGCTGTGGAAATATGTTTGATATCCATATTTACGGCATACCCCAGCAGGATAAGCTGTATAACAGGCGCTACAAAGATAAGCATAATCATACGCTTATCTTTAAACGTTTGTATGTACTCTTTTTTTACAATATGTATTATTCTGTTCATAGTTTTAATACAGTGATTGGTTGTTATGTGGTTAAGTGATTTGTTTAATATTTGCTTAACACATAATCACTTAATCACTAATCACTGTCCTTGTGATCAGTTATCAACTGCCTTTAGTCCAGCTTCTTTTTAAATCTTTTTGCGCAGACCACCATCAGCAAAACACCCAGCACAACAAGAAAAATAAACTCTTTCCATAAAATAAAAATACTGCTTTCTTTTAAAAATATCCCCCGCAACACAATAATAAAGTACTTTGCCGGCACTATATACGTTACCAGCTGTATCAGCACGGGCATATTTTTTACGGGTATCATAAACCCGGATAATAAAAAGGCAGGCAGCATAGAAGTAATAAACGTTAACTGTATGGCAAACAGCTGGGAATCCGCTATGGTAGAAATTAAAAGCCCAATACCCAGCCCGCAAATTGCAAAAATGGTTGAAAAAATAAAAAGGTATATAAAATTACCTTTAAACGGCACACCAAACACAAGTATACCTACTACAAATACTATTAACATATCAAGCAAACCAATAAACAAATACGGCAGAATTTTACCTACCATAATTTCATAAGGTTTTACCGGTGTAATAATCAGCTGTTCAATGGTACCTTTTTCTTTTTCACGCACTACGGTAAGAGACGTTAATATAGCAGTAATAAGCATCATAATAACTGCAATAAGCCCCGGTATCACATAATTTCTGCTTTTGAGTTCCGGGTTATACCAGATTCTTATTTTTGCATCTATAGGAGGCATGGCTTTCATCTGGTTTAGTAAACCTGCTTTATTTAAAACATCCAGCATAATTTTTGAATAATAAGCCTGCATAATGCCGGAAATGTACCCTATGGCTACTGATGTGGTATTTGCCTCAACGCCGTCTATTAATACCTGCACAGACGTTTCCTCTCCGCGGGCAATACTTTTTGCAAAGTTGACCGGAATTACCAGCACTATTTTGCAGATACCTTTGTCCAGCAGTTTGTCTGCCTGGTTAATAGACGCTATGTTTTCCACTATGTCAAAATAACCGCTGTAGCCGAATGAATTTATCAGAGCCCTGCTTTGCTGGGTACGATCCAGGTCACACACACCCATAGGGATATGGGTAATATCAAAAGTTATGGCATAACCGAATATTAAAAGCAGTACCACCGGCATACCAATAGCCAGCAGAAGGGTCCTGGTATCCCGGAGGATATGAATTATCTCTTTTCTGGCAATTGCTAATATTCTTTTCATAAAAATTCCGTTTATATGTTGATAAGTGGATAAGATGATAAGTATTTAAAATTTTATTACTTATCAACTGTCTTTGTGTTTCTGCCTTTTCTTATCAACCTATCATCCTATCAACTTATCAACTGCCTTTACTATCATGTTCATTTATCAAATTCACAAACACTTCTTCCAGGGGCTGGTTACCTTTTTTCAGTTCCCGGGGCGTGCCCATAGAAATCAAATCACCGTAGTAAATAAATGCCAGCCGGTTGCAGTGCTCTGCCTCATCCATATAATGCGTAGTTACAAATATTGTTATACCCTGCTGGGCCAAATCCTGTATAAGGTCCCAGAAATTTCTGCGTGAAATTGGGTCTACCCCTGCGGTAGGTTCATCTAAAAATATTATTTTGGGCTGATGAATTACCGCACAGCCCAGAGCCAAGCGCTGTTTCCACCCGCCGGAAAGAGCCTTGGGTGTCATTTTTTCTTTGCCTTTAAGCCCCGCCATTTCTAAAATCCAGTTTTTTCTTTCCTGCTTGCTGTCTTTTGATATATTATATATACCGCTGTAAAAATCTATATTCTGTTCTACGGTTAAATCTTCGTACAAAGAAAACTTCTGGGACATATAGCCGATGTTTTCTTTTACTTTTTCAGACTGTTTGTTAATGTCATACCCGCCTACGGTAGCATAACCGGAAGTAGATTCAATAATTCCGCAAAGCATGCGGATAGTTGTGGACTTACCGGACCCGTTGGGGCCTAAAAAACCAAATATTTCACCCTGTTCTACGGTAAAATTAATACCGTTAACGGCAATAAATTTGCCAAACTTCCTGGTAAGATTTGTTACTGTAATAGCATTCATAGTTATTTAAACCTGTGATAAAACGCTAAACGCCAAACACTGAACTTAGAAATATGAAACCTTATACCATAAATCGTAAGTGGTTGATTTACCCGCTTTCGCAGAATGCCCCGAGTGTAAACTCGGGGATGAATGCGTTGTAAGGTATCCCCTAAAGCTGCTTATGCAATGCGGCAAATAGCCGCGAATATTGCAGAAGCGGTTAGTGACAGGGGATGTTCTTCGGCGGTTTTTGCCGAAGATGAAGCAGATGCTATGGGCGTAAGCCCATAGTGCTTCACTAAACACCTAATCACGCAATCACTTAACCACTAGCCTATCTATCAACTGCCTTTACTTACCAGCGAAATAAACACATCTTCAAAGGTAGGCACTGCCTGTTTAATATCAAAAAGCTCTATATTGTTTTGTTTTAGAATTTGTTTAATTTTTTCTGTTTCGGCTTTAACAGGTATTTCGTTTTTATAAACAAGATGCAATGTATCGCCGAACGGGTAAATGCTTTCCAGAGCGCCGTCAATGCCAAACATACCGCGCGCTTTGCGCGCGTTGGCGCACCAGATTTCAAGGATAGTGTTTTTCATGGAAGCTTTCAGGTTTGCCGGGCTGTCACAGGCTATAAAATTTCCGTTATGCATCAGCCCTACGCGGGTACATTTTTCTGCTTCATCCATATACGGCGTGCTGACAATTATAGTTACGCCTTTTTCCAGCAAACGGTGCAGTAGTTCCCAAAGTTCGTGCCTTGACACGGGGTCTACACCGGTGGTAGGCTCATCAAGCAACAAAAGTTTTGGCGTATGAATAAGACAGCAGGATAAACCCAGCTTTTTCTGCATACCTCCGGATAAATTCTGTGCCAGCCGGTTTTTAAATTTTTCCAGCCGGCTGAATTCGTACAGTTCTTTCATGCGTTCCTGTCTTTGCTTTTTTGGCACGCTGTACATATCCGCAAAAAATTCCATATTTTCTTCTACCGTAAGGTCTGTGTATAAGCTGAACCTCTGGGGCATATAACCTATAAGCCCTGATACAATGTCAAAGTTTGCGGCAACATCATAACCTGAAAGATTTACATTTCCTTTGGTAGCATTTATTACCCCGCACAAAAGGCGCAAAGAAGTGGTTTTACCGCTGCCATCCGGGCCTACAAGCCCGAAAATTTCTCCCTGCTTTACAGACATAGAAAGCCCGTTTACGGCATAAACGTTTTCATATTGTTTCGTAAGATTTGTAGTTGTTAAAATAGACATATTTATAATTATGTTAATGACAGCGAATAAATTGTATTTCTAGTTCTCGATTTTACTCAAACAATAAAAATATTACTTTTCGAACGAGTGAAACAAGTTGAGAAAATATGGATTCATTCGCACCATATTCGCTGCCATTCGTATGTATTCGGTTTTCATTCGTCTGCATTCGCCTTTTTTTGTAGTACTATCTCCGCATCTGCCGGCATACCCTGCTTCAATTCCTGATTGGGGTTTTCTACAACTACCTTTACGGCAAACACTAGTTTTGTTCTTTCTTCCTTGATTTGAATATTTTTCGGGGTGAATTCCGCTTCTGAAGCAATATTTACTACTTTGCCGGCATAAATTTTATCCGGAAAAGTATCTGTTTTTATATTTACGCTCTGGCCGATTTTTACTTTACCAAGCACGGTTTCTGAAACATATATTTTTATCCAGGTATCAGCCGGGTCTGTAACGGTTAAAATAGACATACCCGGAAAGGCAATTTCACCTTCCTGCGCGTTTTTGCTAAGTACAATTCCCGAAATAGGCGTTTTTAAAAACGCGTTATCCAGCTGGGCCTTTGCGTTACGCATATTTGCGGTTAATACCTCGCGCTGGGTTTGGGCGCCGTCTAACTGCTGTTTGGATATTGAACCGGCTTTGTAAAGTTCGGTATATCTGGTTAAATTATCTTCCGCATTTTTATAATTTGCGCTCACCTGATCATACTGGGCAGATATTTCATCATGCGCCAGCTCTACCAACAGCTGGCCTTTTTTAATAAAATCCCCTTCATCAGCATGAAGGCGTGCAATGCGCCCTGAAATTCTGGAAGTTATCTCTACCTGTGTGCATTCAATAATTCCGGACGCGGTAATATCCCCATGCTTTCCTTTGTAGTTTTTTGAAACAAAATAATAAACCAGCCCGGAGACTACAAGCACTACAACTACAACTCTTAAGATAATCATTTTTTTTTGCATAAACTCCTCCTGCCGTGAGGCATCCCGATATCAACTGGTAAAAGGGAGACATCGGGAATTACATTATTCCGCGATGTTTGCGGGTAGAGTTTAAGCGGAAGCCCATGGTGGGCTGACGCAAACTCCTCCTGCCGTGAGGCATCCCGACTACGGGTAGATTTGTATGATTAATGTCAAGGCTGAGCAAAATTCTTTATAAGATGTAAAATATCTGGTGCAGTCAATATCTTATAGAGGAGGCAGTAAAATGAAATCAAGCCCCAGCTCAGCATTTATC
>Ga0208977_1000492_pt1 | contig 30098 bp, 37 predicted proteins | sample RifOxyA2_FD_184030 | JGI IMG/M metagenome (GOLD analysis project Ga0208977, IMG submission 184030) | Groundwater microbial communities from Rifle, Colorado - Rifle Oxygen_injection A2 (SPAdes) | ecosystem: Environmental > Aquatic > Deep subsurface > Groundwater | place: Rifle, Colorado, United...
GATACTGCAATATCAGGAATTGAAAAAGAGAAACAAATTAAACATTTATATTATTTGTTTTAACTAATCCTCCATATAAAATATAAAAAACACTATCGACGTTACTCCTCTACTGGATTCCTGCCTTCGCAGGAATGACTGCTGACGATAAATCAAAATTTCTTCAAACCATTTTCCGTTTGATCCAGTTTTTACTTAAATAAAAACTTGACAGAGAGAAAAAACAATGTTAGCGTATAGATGTTTTATAAATTAAAAATATATTATGAAATCAACATTATTACCATCAATAACAGCAGTAGCAACATTAGCTCTTGCGCCAGGTTGCGCACCTGATAGTCAAGAAGCCTTAGATGCTCTTAGCCCCCAAATTATGCAAGTTACTCAATGTTTGAGAGGGGGGGATTTGCAAAGCGTGTGTGACGATCATCAATGTGAATATATGCCTAAAGGTGGATATCCAGTAGGAGAAATAATAACAGTTGACGGTAAACATGTTTTAGTAACAGAATTTGGTCCTGATAATTTTGGAGTTAAAGTTTTCACTCATCAGCTTGGAAATTATAATGACTCTAAATTAGAGGTTAGCTATACGTATGGTTCTCTGCAAGTTGATGGAAGTGATTTAGGGATTCAGCATGTTGAATGTAAGCCTCAAATAAAATACGAAAGGCAATTATGGGGTAGGTACACGGAAAAAGATGATGGAGTTAAATGTGAGGTTGGCTTTCGTAAAAAATATAAATTAACAGGAGAGGAAGAAGCTAAATTTAAGGCTTTAGGGCGAGGGCTGAAAGATCAAATTGCTAGATTAATACCTGTAATACGAGCAAAACATTTAAGATCTTTTTATAATAATTGCATTAGAGACTCCCAATAATTTCCTTCATTTATTTAAGGATTTTACTTGAAAATTTTTTTGCTAAATTCAAAAAATAATTTTCAATTTCTTGCATATTTATTTTTTTAATCATTCTTGGATAATCTTTGAGTTCTAATATTTTTGTAAATTGACTGCCAAGTTGAATGTAATCTATATGCCAATCAAATTTAATTTTAGCTTTTTTGATTAAATCATCAATGTTCCATTTTTTTTCTTTTATTATAAAAAATAAATCTATGAAATCACGAGAACGAGGATTTTGATAAATTGTAAAAACTTTATTTACCGCAATATCTAATAAACTATTTATTTTGATATTATTTATTGTTTTGCATTTTTCAATGTTTTCAAATGGAAAATAAGTAAATTCAGTTTTAATTATGTCATTGTCTAAATATAAGAAAAAAAGATTTCTATTGAAGCTTTGTTTGAAATCTATTTTTAAAATTTTACATTTTTTACTTATATTTTTGAAAAAAATATATATCGACTCTGATTCAAATTCTTTGGTGGAAAAAAAATCAAGATCTTCAGAGTATCTATGATGTAAATAATATTCTGCTAAAACTGTACCACCACCAAAATAGAAACAATCAGTTATTTCTTTGTTTTTGGATATGCAAGAAACTATTAATTTTTGATTTTCACTTAAGATTGTTTTTGACATAGAAGAAACTCTAAATATTTTTTCCTATCTTTATCAATATTTAATTTATTGAAATATTTTTTTAATTTACTTTTATCAATTTTTTCATTATTTAAACCAAAATTTATTTGTTGTTCTAATTTCCATATGGCAAATTTACTTGGATTTTTTTTCAAAACTTGCGTATCCGTTGACCAATTATACATATATATTTAGAAATAAAATTTCTACATTTCCAGTATAACAAAAAAGATACTTTACCCCAACACTTTCTCCAATTTCCCTTTTTCAATTGCTTCTTTGATATCTCGTGCAATTCTTCTGCCAGTGGACATTGATTCATTATATCTAAGCCAGGTGTAGGGAGAGCCGTTTGTGTATGGATTTGTGCCTGCCACTATTCTTGCTGAAATTTCAAAACAGAATATACGCAGATCTTTTTTGATAATTGTTTCAAGGCAGAATGGACCAAATAAACCGCCTTTTACATATTTTTTTGATTCTTTGACAACATCTTCACCCATTTTGAATAAATCAGGGAGTAAAGATTCTCTAATTACAATCGGAATATTTCCAATAATTGTATAACTTGCATTAATATCAGCTGTAAGTTGATCTTTTGCCGCAATTCGACCAATCGAATCAGCATTTGATTCATATCTTTTGTCACAACTCATTATTTCCAGTTCATTGTTTAATTTAGAGTAAAAATAATGTATGTAGATTGGAACTCCAAGGATATATTCCTGAATCGCATAATCTTTGTCTTCTTCATGTTCAGGAAACTTTTTCATTTTTTCATAAAATTCATCAGGGCTTTTGGCTACGAAATATCCAAGACCACCCTTTGCTCCATGGAATTTCACAATTACTGGCCTATCAATATTCTCCGGAGTGTCAAAAACCTTTGGCATGCGAAGACCTGCTCCTTCAAGCCAGGTTCTTTCTTTGTTCCTGTCTGATTCATATTCAAGGATTTCTTTTGCTCCATAATGCATCATACGAATTTTTTTCACTTTTTCATGGCCCAAATAACTAACAAAAGATCCATGAGGGATAACAATTACATTTTTTTTCATTAAATCTCTTTCAACTTTAAAAAATTCCTCAATTGTATCTATTTCAATAATTTTATCTGCTACTTTGAAACTTTCGTAAGGTTTTGTTTTGTCTCTGAAGCAGATACAAATGGTTTTGAATCCTTCGTCTTTTGCACCTTTCAGAATTTGCAGTGCGCTATGACTACCAATTGTACAAATAGAATAATCTTTGATGTTTTTGGAATGTTTTGACACCAATTTCATTTTCCATTATTAATTTTATTGCTATTTTATAGTAAAAAGGGAAAAGAAAAAAGAAAAAATGAGAAAAGTGTGAAGGGGAGGTAGTCAAAAGGGAGGATGTAGTCAGAAGTGAGTAGTCAGTGGTCAGTTCGAAACTACCGACTACTGATTACTGATTACTCACTACAACATTTAGAATTTCAAATTTCTTAAAGATGTTTGCTCAAAAATTAAAAAAAGGTGATGAGGTAAGGATTGTGGCTTTAGCCAGAAGTATGATGATTCCTTCCGTGAAAGATGAAGTCAGAAATTTAGCAGTTGAAAATTTACATAATTTAGGATTAAATGTTGGCTTTGGAAAGCATGCGTATGAAATTGATGAATTTAATTCTTCTTCCATTGAATCTCGAATACAGGATTTTCATGAGGCTATTGTAGATGAACATGTGAATTGTATTTTGGCGGTGACGGGAGGATTTAATTCTAATCAGCTTTTGAAATATATTGATTATGATTTGATTAAAAGAAATCCAAAGATAATTTGTGGATTTTCTGATATTACGGCAATTTCAAATGCTATTTATGCCAAAACAGGCTTGGTTACATATAGTGGTCCTGATTTTTTTACTTTTGGCGATAGGCTTTGTTTAGATTATAGTTTGGAATATTTTCGAAGATGTTTATTTAGCGAAGAACAATTTGAAATTAAGCCTTCTTTAAATTGGGGAGATGAAGAGAAATTCAACGTTCCAAATCCGATGTTAATAAAAAATGAAGGATTTTTGGTTATAAATGAAGGTGAGATGGAGGGAATCTTAATCGGTGGCAATCAAAGTACTGTAAATTTATTACAAGGCACTGAATTTATGCCAGATATTGCGGGATCTATATTGTTTTTGGAAGATGACAGCGAGGCTCATCCAACCACATTTGATCGAGATTTGCAGTCGATCATACATTTGCCAAATTTTGATAAAGTAAAAGGGTTGATAATTGGTAGATTTCAAAAAGCCACAAAGATGACGAATGATTTATTAATAAAAATTATTAAATCCAAAAAAGAATTAGAAAAATTACCAGTTATTGCAAATTTTGACTTTGGACACACCTGTCCAATGTTAACTTTGCCAATTGGCGGAAGGGTAAGGATTGTTTCATCTTACCTAGGGTCAATTATAGAAATTATTAATCATTGAATGGCCTGTAAATAAGTTGTCCTTGACGTATGTGGTGATTTTAGGTGATTATATATTGCTTTCATTAAGGTGAAAAACTACTATCTTTTCAAGCTTTTTTAAAAAAAAGAATGAAATTTTATTGCCTTGTATATGAGGTTAAAGATATCAGAGCGGAATTACTAGAAGAATCTTGCAAAAAACGTAATCTTGATTTTGTGCTTTTAAAAGCTAAAGATTTTGATTATACCCAAAAGATAAATCTTGATAATAATTTGCTATATATGATAGATATTGATCATAGGACCCGCTATCTGGAGAAGTTTTTGTTAAGGCATAAGTGTGTTAATTTTTATCTAAATGATATTTATGAGTTAAGTAAAGTATATTTAGATGTTGTATATGAAAAATATAAGTTACCAATAATTAAAACCATTTATGATTTAACAAATAATAAAATTTTATTAAAAAAATATGTAGATTACCTTGATGGATTCCCGCTTATTATTAAGGTTATAGATAATAGCAGGGGAATTGGAGTGATAAAAGTTGATAGTTTTGAATCCCTGCTCTCAATCGTTGATTATTTATTAAGTCAAAATTTGGATAAACATTATTTGATAAAAAAATTTATTGATTATACTCAGCATGCAAGATTAATAGTTTTGGGAAATAAAGTTATTGACAGTATTGAATATAAAAAAGTGACAAATGATTTTAGATCAAATGCCGGGGATGCTTTAAATGTTGTTGCGCAAAAATTTTCAGACGTTATTAATAATACTGCCATAAAAGCCACTCAAGTTCGTGGGGTGGAATTTGCAGGAGTGGATGTTTTGATTGATAAAGCGGGGGGTTATTATTTGGCTGAGGTAAATTCCCCATGTTATTTCCCACGATGTCAATTAACAACAGGAGTTGATATATCTGGAATGATGGTTGATTTCCTGATTAATAAATCAAAAAACAATAATATATAATTTATTTTATGAAAGTTTGGATTTTTTTAAAAGAACATGTTAACGAATCACTGTATGCTTGCAATAGGATTCTAAAAGAGTCTAAGAATGATAATATTCAAGTTAAATTTGTAGCTATATCTGATTTCGATATATTAAAAGTACAAAGAGCTAGTAAAAACAACAAAATTTTAATAAATCATACAATGACTGATTTGCCAGATATTATAATCCCAAGAACTGGCAATACTCAAGCTTTGTATATCATGCAATATTTATGTTATCAGGGCGTTAAGATCCTAAATTCTCCTGATAGCATTCAAAATGCTGATGATAAATTTATTACTTTGCAAATTTTATACCAAAATAGGATTGCTATTCCTAAAACTACATTTTTAAGAAATTTTGATTATATTAACAAAATGTCAGAAAACGATTTTCCATTGGTGTTAAAAAAAACGGTTGGATTTCAAGGTAAAAGCACATGGCTGTGCAATTCAAAAGAAGAATTGATTAGGCAGGTGCAGACTCTAGTATCGACTGGGAATCATAATTTAATTATTCAAGAATTGATGGGATTAAGTTTTGGTAAAGATATTAGAGTTTTAGTTATAGGTGAAAAAGTTATTGGTTCAATGTTAAGAATAGCTCAAAATGGACAATTTCAAGCTAATTATGCTTTAGGAGCGAAAGTAGAGGCTATTAATATCTCAGAAGGATTACAAAAGACCGCTTTGAAAGCGGTGAGATTATTAAACTTAGACATGGCCGGTGTTGATTTTCTGTTTGATAAAGATAATAAATATAAAATATGTGAAGTTAATCCTTATCCTGGTTTTGAAGGGTTTGAGAAAGCAACTGGGATAAATGTGGCACAAGAAATTTTAAAGTTTATACAAAAACGAGTTGAAGTTGTTAACCTTTCTAAATGACAAAATTATTTATTATTGGCGCAGATTTTAACTTTGAAGAACAAGAAATGATTAAAGAATCGCAAAAGATATTTGATGAAAGTTATTTTTTTGCTTTGTCTGATTTGTATTTTGAGTTAGGACAAATCACTAAGGTCATGGTTAAAACCGGGGATTTATTAGAAAAAATTGATAACGAAAGTATTGTTTATGTGAGGAGAACGCGAGACTACCAATCAAAAATCGTAGCGTTATTAAATTTGTTTAAAAAGAGGAATGTTAAATTTAGTGATTTTTATGAAGCGATTGTGAGCAATTTGGATAAATCAATTTTTTTGCCCAGCTTGGAATCAAAATTAATTTCCAATGTTTCCCCAACACATTTTCTGCGTAGGCATGAATTGGCTAGTATTGATTTTGGGCAACTTAAATTTCCTTGCGTGACTAAGCCGATTTTTGGGAGGCACGGAAACGGATTTATGAAGCATGATAGCTTAAGTGCTTTGAAAAAGTTTCTACAAAATATTGACCATGATTTTATTTTGCATCCTTTTTTGGATATAGAGGCTGAATATCGAATTTTTGTGGTGGGCGATACTAGTCTGGGCTGTGTTAGGAAAATTCCGGCGAAAAATTCTTTGGTAGCCAATAGTCATGCTGGTGCCAAATTTGAAAAAACGCTCCTGCCTTTAAAATTTCATAAAGAGAGCATAAGATTATGCCAGGAATCAGGGGTTGAAATTGGCGGGCTTGATTTTGTGCGAACAAAACAGGGTGAATATTTATTGTTAGAAATCAACAGATGTCCAGAATTTCGCGCTTTTACAGTGGCCATGAAAAAAAATGTTGCTAAAATAATAGTAAAATATTTACGATCAAAGGTTTTATAATTTATATTGCATTCCTTCTTTCCTTATTTTGAACCCAAATTTACTGTAAAAATTTTCTAATCCTGCGTTAGCAAATACTCTAATAAGACAACCTTTTTTGAAATTTTTATTTATAAACTTCATAGTTTTTTTCATTAATTTTGAGCCAATCCCTTTATTTTGATGATTTGGGTGAATCAAAATTTCCTCAATGTGGATTTTCATTGCTCCATCGCCAGTTAATCTGCAAAAACCAATGACTTCATTGTCACAAATAGCACTAACAATATACAAACTATTCTGTAAGCCTTTCTTTACTAATTTTTTATCTATTATCGCCCAACCTACTAGTCCCCTCAATTTATTGAAAGAATGAGCTGACGGGGTGATTTCTTTTATTTCATATATTTTTTTATTCATAATATAAGAATTTTATGTTTTTTTCATGATTTAATATATATTATGTGAAGTGTAAGATAAAATTTTTTTTCATGAAAATTGCAGTTTTGACTTCTGGAGGTGTTGATAGCAGTGTGGCTTTGAAATTATTGCAGGAGCAGGGTCATGAAGTTAAAGCTTTCTATCTGAAGATTTGGCTGGAGGATGAACTTCAATATTTGGGAGATTGTCCATGGGAAGAAGATCTGTTTTATTTGGAGAAAGTATGCGACGATTTAAAAGTGCCTTTGGAAATTGTGCCAATGCAAAAAGAATATTTTGATAAAATAGTGAATTATACGATTGCTGAAGTGAAACAAGGGCGAACGCCTAATCCCGATGTGATGTGCAATAATCATATTAAGTTTGGAGCTTTTTTGGAGAAACTGGAAGCTGATGATCAGGATTTTGATAAAATTGCTAGTGGTCATTATGCGCAGAATTTTGCCAAACATGGCATTTATTATTTAAAAAAGTCGCCTGATCCGGTGAAAGATCAGACTTATTTTTTGTGTAATTTATGGCAGAAACAGCTTGCGAAAATTTTATTTCCGATCGGACATTTGACCAAGGCTGAGCTTCGGGAATTAGCTAGGAAATTTAATTTACCGAATCAGGATAGAAAAGACAGTCAGGGACTTTGTTTTTTGGGAAAATTTAAATTTAAGGAGTTTTTGAAAGCTCATTTAGGTGAAAAACCCGGAGATTTTATTGAATTTGAAACCGGCAAAAAGATTAGTAAGCACAAAGGTTACTGGTTCTATACGATTGGACAGCGAGATGGTCTGGGTCTTAGTGGTGGACCATGGTATGTGGTAAAGAAAGATATTGAAAAAAATATAATTTTTATTTCAGGCAGTTATCATAGTGAAGACAAAAAACGCAATGAATTTTATGTTTCTGATTTAAATTGGTTTGAAGGTCAGTCCCCAGAAAAAAAGAATTTAGAGGTGAAATTACGTCATGGTCCTAAAACTTATCGGTGCTCGATTGGATCTGTCATCCTGGAGGGTGAAGGGAGTGAGCGAGCTCAGTTATTTACCAAAACTGACAGTATTCAGGTCAGAATTGATGGTAATGACCAGGGAATTGCCGCTGGCCAGTTTGCAGTTTTTTATGACGGAGAGGTGTGTCTGGGCGGGGGGATAGTAAAAAATATTGGTGATAAATTTTAAAATAAATTATGATTTATGAATTTTAATTTCTTGTTCTAATTTTTTAGCTTCATCAGTTCCAATTCTATATATTTTACCGTTTTTCATAATTATTTCAATTGCATCAAAACCAGAAATATTGAAAATCCACATTTTTGGCCATAACCATCTTCTTATTCCCCATCCATAATACCAATGATTTTTTACAGTTTTTACTGAGCTTATTTCATTAAGCAAAAATTTCTTCCAAAAAATTCCATAACCAAATTTGATTCGTAAATATTCTTCATCAATTGTTACTTGAAGTGAGGTAAAAGAGGCAAGTACAAATAAAAGCAGAATTGTAGCAATAACAACAGGCAAATTAAAACCAGTTTGAATTAAGATATTTCCAAAAATTAAGGCAACAGCAATTAAGGCAATAATTATCACATAGCTGATTTGTGTGTGTTTGTAGGACATGGGGGATGGGGAAGAATAAAATATGTAAAGTAAACAAATAGTATAATACACTACAATTTGTCCAGTTGGGAGAGTATTTTTATGAAATTACAATAGAATCCAAATTTTGAATTTGGATTCTATAAGTAATAGTTGGGTTTATAGCGTTGGGCTATTTTTAGGTGAGCTTTAATGTTTGTTCAACTATGTCTTTTACTTCTTGACATCCATTTAATTTATCAGTTCCATCATCAAAACCAGTTCCGCATGAGTTAACAAATACGAGCCAGTTATCGTTTAACATTTTTGGATACTCACTTCCACCTGCCGAGCATATATCAAAATCTTTTTTGAATTGTTCGATAGAACTGTAGCCACCTTTATTTGGCAATAGAGAAACTATAAATGTATCAGATTGCTGACTTGCGCCTGTATATTTGAAATTGTAAATTGTTTTTGTTGTGTTCTTGAATTGAGAGATCAAAAATTCAAAATAATTAGGGTCGCTATGTTCTGTTCCGCATTCATCAGCCATTGCTTCTAATTGTTCCTTGCTATAGTTAAATGATTTTGTTTCTTTTGAAACAGTAGCTGTGACGCCTGTTATTGAATATGAAAGAGGTTCAGCTATAATTAATTTAAACGTTTTCAGAATGTCTTTAATTTCTGATATTCTGGCAACCATTGTTTCATTTTTAGCATCTTGAGTCATGCTATAAGCGAAAGCATATTCATTATTCTCTTCTAAATATGTTGGGATAGGTCCTTCTTCTTTTTGGACATTTTCCCATGTAGCTATTGGATATATATATACAACAAAAAGTGGACTTTGACTAGGTAAGCTAAATGCTACAGAATCGCTGGTACCTGACTTTCCATCAGCTTTTGGGCCTGATTTCGTAGTATAGTCTTCCCATGTTGACGGAATGGTTAAGGTAAAACCATATTCAGAGTTTGTATAAGTTAGATCTTGAGTTTGAGTATCTGGCTGATCTTGAACTTGAGTAACTGGTTGATTAGTTTGTGCTTGGCTACAAGCTTCTAAAAATACAATCAACACTGATAAAACACTTAATACTACAAATTTTTTCATATTGTTTTTGATTAAAAATTAAAAAATTGTAATTACTACGAAATATTTAAAACACACAAAAATAAAATAAAATTATTTTAAATTAATTATTTCTCGGTTGATATGTTCTTGTTTTGATAATAACAGCTTATTCTTAAATTTTGTTAATAGATAGAGGGATTAAGGGGTCTACTTTATTTATTTCATTCCCAGCTTCCCAATAAGGGCCTTGGCATTTTTGATCTGTATAGGATGAATCTTCGCCTCCACTAATTTTTATTTGGTCTCCAATATTTCCTACTGCTTTGCCGAGATTATCAAAAACTGTATATACACCATTTATATTTTTTAACGAAAATTCATAAGGCCATATAATTAATGAGTCACCTATACGTACACAGCCATCATTATCAATTAATAATTTGCCAGACAATAATGCTTGCATCCATTCAGTAGCAGGTTTGTCTTGAGTTGGGAATATAATACTAGTTGGTGTAATATTAGTACAGGCTACGAAGGCAATTGAAATAAGCATTGTAATTATTATAAATCCATTTAGGTTGTTTTTGGTGGATTCCATATTAATAAATAAATAAAATTTTTTGCTGGCTTTGAGTTTAGAAGAATGACACTTGCGAGAAATTAACTTTTTGATGTTATTTATAAATTTTTAGCAAATTTACTCTCATTTTGAAGAAAAAACATCTTCCATTTTCTTGCCGTTGATTAAGATTGTTATGTCTTTAAATTCCCCGAATTGTGCGACTGTTTTTTTGAGTTGATTCTCAATCCTGGGGATTTCACATACACCTGAGACTGAATATTGTCCGACTAAGCTTACAGTGACTTGTTTGTTGCCGATTATTACATTTTCAACTTTCATGTCAAAATTTGAAAGTGAATTGTAGAGGCTTTGTGATTGATATAGATTCTTTGTTTTTGAAAAAAGTTTTTCCAAAGCATAAACAATTTCTATTTCTATTCGATCAGATTTATCAATTTGTACTTTAATTGGAACTAAACTGTCATCACATCCAATTTTTTCACCTTTTATACCTTTATCCTCTAATGCCACAAAATATAAATTTACATCAAGTGTTTCAGGTTGAGTTTTGATGATAGTTTTTTCATTAGTGCATGAATAAATAGTAATTAAAGAAATTATTGATAAAATAATGAATATTTTTTTCATAAAATTTGAATTAAGTTAGTAAGTAAAATTTTATTCCAAGATTACCGGTTATGCAAAAAAATCATATTGATTTATGTTTTTGACGTATGGTAATTTTATGATCTAATTTATAAATTAACTTTTAAATATGTTAACACCAGAAATAAGGAGACCAGAAGCAGATGAATTAAGCACAGAAGCAAACACAGGACAAATTATGTGGATCCCCGCCGTAGATCAAATAAAAACAACCGTTAGGAAGCATTGCGTGGAAGGTCTTAATGTTTGGGATAGAGGATATAATAATCAAATGGAAGTTGCTAGAGTTGGTCTGTAAGGAATCATCTGTGAGTTTTTTTTGAGGGGGTGTCAAAATTTTTTTGGAGTATTTGTTGAATTTGTGCTATAATTTAAAGATTTAGAAATAATTTTACTTTAGAAATACTTTTTATTTACAATTTTTATTTTTTTTAACCCATGCCAGACGATCAAAATACTCAAGTAAATCCTGGGGCGCAAAGTGCTAAAGGTGACCAGGCTAATCCGCCCGTGCCTAAGACTGTGATGGTGAGTGGACAGCAGGTGACGCTTCCCGGGGTTGACCCTGAATTTGAAGCGGAGGATTTGAAAGGGTATTTGTTTGATCCCAATAATTTTGAACAAAAATACGATGACAATGGCAAGCCTATGAGGCCGAATTTCAGTGTTATCGTTGATCAACAGAAGAGAATTGAAGCCAAGCAAGCATATTTAGACGCTTTGAATAAATACATTGCTGAAAAAAAAGTACAAATTGCTCAATTCGAAGCGCAAATGAGAAAAAATGAAGAAATTCAAAGCAAAGAAGAAGATGAAGCGGAATTGGCGAAATTAGATCAGATGTTGAATGATGCGATTATTCCTTAACAATTTAATTAAAATGTTTGGAAATACATACAAAAATCAGTTAACAGGAGCAAGGTTTGTGTATATGGCTAGTGTAGAAGGTGGTATTACTATTTCTGAACGACAACCCACAAGACTTCCTCCTCTTGAGAAAGGGACTGAAATTGCATCTTTAAATCCATCAGCCAAGTCTAAGGCGGAATGTGGAATAGATGGTGATTGTGATAAAGGGGAAGGACAGGCATTAGTAGAAAGGGCTAAAATGTTAATCATGGCCTCAAAACTATTAAATGCGTTTATAAAAGGACATGCCCCAGATATAGAAAGAGGAAAAAAGTATAATTTACCTCTTGAATCAATATTTGGGCAGTTTTGTGATATTTTTAAGCAAAATGGTTTTAGTATAGTTTTGACTAGTGGAGGTGTAGGTCTCCAATCTATTAAATACCCTGACATTTCTTTTGGACTACCTAACAATTTATCGCAAGCAATGCCGTTTTTTCTACAAGAATTGAGTAGTATAGCTTTTAGAGATCAACATGAAGGACAACTTATTAATCCAATAGAAGAAGCAGATTATACGAATACACAAGTAGAGAGGTGGGAACAAGCACAAAAGCAAACGAATCCGTCAGTGCAGGTAGCTACGTCGGATTATTAATTTAATTTATTAATATTATTTTAAACAAAAATTATATGTTAAAACAAAATTTACTTTTCAATGCGAGGTTGATTTGCGAAATAGGTAAAGGGCCTGAAGCGGCTCAAGCGCCTGAACAGACAGAAGCGCCTGGAAGTGGATACGCTCAAGAAAGGCAAAAAAATAAAGAGGTGACTGGCAGACAAAGATTGGGTGAAAAAATAGCGGCAAGAATAAGGGAATTAACTCCGAAAGGGAAAAGAGAAAAAGAGAGACAACAGCAAGAAACACAGTTAGCACAGGTAGAAAAAGATTTAATAAATGCAAAAAAAATGGCACGTGAAACAGCTAGTACAGCATGGTCAAGAGAGGTGGGGCAATTGAATTTACAACGACAACAATTATTGGCTAGTTTAGGAAAAACAGAAAATGCTGAGCAACAAGCTGTAGTTAAAAATCAAGAATATGATTTAAAAAATATGGATGATAGTGACAAATTAGCTCGTGTGGCACAAATACGTGGACAATCAAGAGAGCAGTGGAACGAACAAGATCATGAATTATACCGCCAATATGCCGCTCAAGAACAACAGGCAGAGATAGTTGCTCGTTCAACAAACAGGAGGCAAACTAATGAGGCGCAGGCTCAAAGACAACACATGGATAATAAATCAGGCGACACTCCTTCCACCACTGTAGCTGATAATTCTGATTATTAATAAATTTTATTCATGACTGGAGATGTAGTTCATATATTTCCAGAAGAAGATTCTGGTAATGTTAAAGAGCAGGCTTGTCAGAAGGAACGCGCTAAAATTAAAAGGCTTGTTCAAGATGGTCTTCAGTCGTTAAGAAGAAAGTGTGATGATGAATTGGGTGTCTTAATCGAACCAAGCGGTAGAGTTTTATTTGATAATGAAGAAAAAAAAGCTAGAGCTAGACAAAGAAAAGATGAAAGAGGGCGGGTGGTGTAGGTTATTTTTTTGGTGGTTAAATTGGAAGGCAAATTGTGATATAATATTATGATAGAATTTAAAATTCTAAATTTTGAATTATGGAGCAGGAAATAAAAATTTTATTAAATAAATCTCAAATTATTTCTGATGAAGAAAAAGAAAGATTTTTAAAATTATTGCCGAATATGAATGATAGTGAAAAAGCAGAATTTTTGAACCGTTTGCAGAAATTGGAAGTGGCAGAAAAAGGGTTTAATCAGCTTTCTCCTGAAGAGCGAGCCAAAGAGGTGGAAGTGTATAAATCAGCCATGAAACAAGTCTATAAAAAAGCTAGCAATGAAATTCGCACTGTTATTGAAAAACATGATAGCGCTCAAGATGAAAAAGAATTAAAAAATCTGGAGGATCAACTCCAAAATATTTAAATCTATGCCAGAATTAGCACAAAACGCGCCAGAGCTAGTCGATAGTTCCCAAGGATGTAGGGAATCTAACAAAACACCTAAACAAATTTTGAATGAAGTTAGAGGTCTGAAAAGTGACTTGCAGGGGGAAATAAATAGAGCTCAACGTTTAAAAGATGTTGATAGAGAGGTTTTAAAACAGCAATTAGACGCAATTACTAGTAAAGTTGATGTTATACCAAAAGCAGGGTGTGAGCATTTGGCTTTATTAGAAGAAGCTTATAGAGAATTGCAAAATTTTGAAAAAAAATTCACAACAAATTCACAAACATTAGCCAAAGAATTGGAATTAACACGGACAGAAGATCCAGAGCAAGAGGTAAAAGGGCCAAAAACTCTTAAAGAAATTTTGAAAAATTTATCTACCAATTCACAAAAATTGTTGGAATTGGCTTTGGGAAACCTGAAAAAATTATCTAATGAAGAAATACAAGTTTTGGTACAACAGTTAGCTGATCCTGAGACGCTTAAAAGATTGGATAGGACAATTGCCAGTTATGGTAAAGCGCAACAAACTTTGGTTCAGTTCTCAAGTCAATTCCCCAAGGCAGAAAGATACATTGATTTAGTGCGGGATGAAATGAGTCAAATGTGGAATGATAAAATTTTGACAGGAATGCGCGAGATGTTGTCTGGCAATGGTAATTTAACGTGGGGAACTAACATTGATAGATATGAAAATTTTTCTGATCTGAATTATTTAACCGTTATGTTGGCCATGAATATTATAAAAGGGGATAATATTGTGATTCCACCTGATCAATTCAATTCTATTGCTGATTTGGTAAATCATAGCAACTACAAATCGGCAGCTGGAGTTTTGACAGATATAATTAGCCAACATGATAGAGAAATATTATCTCCAGAAACCGTGATGACAAAAAATGCAAATGGACATAAAAGGAATGGCAGCCCTGCGGAAAATTCACTTGAAACCATGCTGGCTGAATTAGAGCCTATTCTTAAACAGTATCCTGATGTTTATGAATACGTTGAAAGGGCATTTAAGGATCAAGGGCTTTTCAAAGGCTTAGCATTTAAATTATGCAGTGATATTCCTGATTATGCTATGGCAAGAAGAGCCATAAGATTAATTACCACGCCAGAAAATGAAGATATGTTGCAGGCTTCTCTTTTGAAGTATGCTCAATATAAAATTGGAGAACTGGCTCCAAATTATATGATTGATATTAACGGAAGAGAACAGAAATTTAGTGAGGTTTTAGCGGTGGCGTTAAAAGATAATAGGTTTGATCTTGATGTTATGAATGCGGTAAGTCAATTTAGAAAATTTTATGGAGATCAGAAAACTGAAGAATTGATTGGATATCTGCCTGATAATGCCCAGGCTGGTTTGGGAGATTTTGCACAAGGATCAGATTTAATTGCGCAAGCAGAATAAGTCTTAATTTAAGACTTTCATAGCTTTTTCCAGTCAACATGTGTAAATTTATGCTGACCATTAATCATTAATCATTATTCTTTTTCTCATGTTCTGTGACGAAGCTAAAATAACGGTGATAGGAGGAAAAGGCGGCGATGGGCATGTTAGTTTTCATCGTGAAAAATTTATTGCCAAAGGTGGTCCGGATGGTGGCGATGGCGGGCATGGTGGCAATATTATTTTTTTGGCGGTGGAGAATGTGAATACTTTGAGTGATTTTCGCACCAGAAAGAAATTTAAGGCTCAAGATGGAGAGAATGGCGGGAAGTGTGACATGACTGGAGCGCATGCTGAAGATTTGATTTTGAAAGTGCCAGTGGGCACGATTATTTTGCAGGCGCTTAATAATGAAGTTTTGGCGGATTTGTGCGAGATAAATCAAATGGTTGTCATGGCCAAAGGCGGAATTGGCGGACATGGCAATGCTAATTTCGCTTCCAGCATCAGGCAGGCACCGAATTTTGCAGAATTGGGAGAGCCTGGTGAGGAAAAAGAGTTGATTTTGGATCTGAAATTGGTGGCTGATGTTGGTATTATTGGGATTCCTTCCGCCGGCAAATCCACTTTGATTTCCAGAATTTCTAATTCCAGACCGAAAATTGCTGATTATCCTTTTACCACTTTGGTCCCGAATTTGGGCGTGGTGGATTTGAAGGTTTTTGGCGCGAAGGAAAGTGAGAGTTTTGTAGTGGTTGATGTTCCAGGTTTGATCGAGGGGGCAAATGAAGGCAAAGGGCTGGGTCATAAGTTTTTGCGTCACGTTTCCAGAGCGGTTTTTTTGGTTCATCTTTTGGATATCGCTTCCAATGATGTTTTGGAAAATTATGCGGTTATTAATGAGGAATTAAAAAAATATTCAAAAATTTTAGCCAAAAAACAACAGATTGTGGTTCTAAACAAAATTGATTTAGTGGATAAAGATTTTGTAGATTTTATCAGCAAAGAGCTGGAGAAAATGAATCCTAAGTTAAAAGGAAAAGTGAAAGCGGTTTCTGCTGTTACGGGAGAAGGGCTGAGGGATTTGGTCTTTACATTATGGGGGAAGATAAATGAATTAAAAATTAAAAATGAAAAAGGTAAAATGAAAGAAAATAAATTAAAAATGGAGAATGGAAAATGGGAGATGGGAAAAGAAAAAACTAAAAAGCTGGAAAATAATTTAGAATTTAAATTATATCAGCCTCATTTGGATCATGAACGAGATATGTTGGAGATAAAAATGATTGGCAAGAAAAAAGTTTTGATAGAAAATAGAGATGTAAAGGACGAAGTAAAGGAGCGTTTAACCAAAAAACAGCGTATGGCCAGGCAGCAGGAAAGGGCGGAGTTAAGGCTTAAAAAGCGCGGATTAAGCGATGAAGAGTTTTTTGTTGGAGAAGATAAAAAATCTCAAAAGACAGTGATTCAAATTTTTGAAGTCAGGCATAAAAGGCTGGAACAATTGGTGAAAATGACGAATTTTGCGAACGAGGAAGGAGTGGCTAGAATTTATGATATTTTGAAAAAAATGCGGATTGATAAAGCTTTGCACAAAAATGGTGCTAAAGCTGGCGATAAAATTATAATTGCGGGTAAAGAATTAAAGGTGAAGTGATGAAATTTAGATTTAACATATGCCTAAATCTTAATAAATGAAATTAATCGTTGGACTTGGTAATCCGGGGGAAGAATATGTAAACACTAGGCATAATGTAGGTTTTTTGGTTATAGACAAATTTCACGAGCAAAATAATTGTTTAGATTTTGCGTTAAATAAAAAATTTAACGGTCTGATGTCCAAAAATACAATTTTTAAGGAGGAAGTGTTTTTAATAAAACCCATGACATTTATGAATTTATCAGGGCAAACAGTTTCTTCAATGGCAAATTTTTATAAAATAGATATTTCAAAAGATTTATTAGTTGTTTATGATGATATTGATTTGGGACTTGGGAATATAAGATTTCGTGAAAATGGATCTGCTGGTACTCATAATGGGATGAAATCAATTGTGCAGGATTTAGGAAATCAGAATTTTTATCGTCTCAGGATTGGTATTGAAACAAGAGGTGGATTGACTTCAGTTAAGCAGGATTTACATAGTTATGTGTTATCAAAATTCAGAAATGAAGAGAAAGAAATTCTGGATAAAGTTATAAATGGAGTTTCATTAGAAATTGGGAAATTCATCAAAGGCGAAATTTCCCTTGCCTTTTCTAGGTCATTTATTTAGAATCATTTAGCTTTAGTTTCATTAAAATTTTTACAATGTTTGCAGTCATTAAAACAGGAGGAAAACAATACAAAGTCGCGGAAAAAGATGTATTAGAAATTGAAAAACTGAATATAGTAAAAAGCGGCGATAAAGTCATGATTGATAAAGTGCTGTTGATTTCCAACGATAAAGAAGTGAAAATTGGAGAGCCTTATATTGAGGGGGCAGGCGTGGAACTAAAAATTCTGGATAATGTAAAAGGCGAAAAAATCAGAGCTTACACTTATGAGGCAAAAAAAAGACATCAGAAAACTTGGGGACACAGGCAAATGTATTCAGAAGTAGAGGTTGTCAAAATTTTAGCAACTGGACATAAATCCCATAAAGAAGGACCAAAAGGAGAAAACAAGGGGGGAAAAGTAACAGAACTGAAAGCGGTTTCCCAAGAGACTGTAAAAGAAGAAGTCACAGAGAAAAAAGTGGAAGAAAAGAAAGAAGTAAAAACAATTAAAAAAGAAGTCAAAAAGCCAGCCGTTAAAAAAAGTACAAAATAGTGCTTAGCCTTCAGTAGTTAGTTTCTTAGCACAAAGTTTAGCATATCTTCAGGTATTTTGGCCTCAAAGGTTTTTTCTTGTTCTTCGTTTGGTAGTTTTAAGCTAAGTTTCCAGGCATGGAGAAGCTGTCTATATGAAAATTTTGAATTTTGAATTTTGAATTTTGAATTGAGGAAATTATCTGATTTTTCGTTTCCATAGACCTTATCAAAGATAATTGGGTGGTGTATCGCTGACATGTGGACCCTTATTTGGTGAGTTCTGCCGGTGATGATTTGAATTTCAAGGATGGAGAGATCAAGATTTTTCAGATAATTTAGGACTTTGAAATGAGTGATGGCGTTTTTGCCGTAGAGGTCGTTTTGAATGGACATTTTTTTTCGATCAAATTGATGTCGGCCAATGGGGGAATCAATAGTGCCTGATTTCGTGTCCATTTTTCCGTGAACAACCCCTAGATAAGTTTTTTTGACCTTCCTTTTAGCGATCAGATCGCTTAAATAACGATGAGTATCATCATTTTTGGCAATCATGATGATGCCAGAGGTATCTTTATCCAGTCGATGCACAATTCCCGGTCTCATCACACCGCCGATGGAACTTAAAGAATTTTTGCAGTGGCTCAAAATAACGTTGACTAGCGTTATGTCTGATTTTTCTGTGGGGCTGGGATGAACGGAAAGGCCCGCTTTTTTGTTGATGATGAGCAGATTTTTGTCTTCGTAGATAATGTCGAGCTGAATTTTTTTGGGCTTTAAATTTAGTTTTTTTGGATTGGGAAAATTTATTTCAATATGATCATTTTCAGCGACTTCAAATCCAGGCTTAGTTTGGTTTTTTTTATTTACAAAAACAAATGAATCTTTAATTATTTTTTGCACATAATTTCTGGATTTTTCTGGATATTTGAGTGTGATGTATTTATCGAGGCGCATGAATGAGAATTTAGGAGATAGGTTGAAGATGTAATTAGAAGTGTGTAGTCAGAAGGGAGGATGAGTGTGTAGTCAGTAGGGAGTAGTCAGTAGTCAGTAAGACTGTAGCTAATTGATTATCGACTACCGACTACCGATTACTGATTACAACTATCTCCCTTCCCACAATTTGATCTTCTCGGTCATAAATTAAAGTGTTTCTTTTGCTCAATTTCAGAAATTTATATTTTTGTAAAAAACTTTCTGAAAATGGATTTTGGATTTCATAACCAATTTTTTTTACCATTTCAAAAAATCCTTTTAGCAAAATATATTCCCTGTCTTTTCTAAATACTGGGAGCGTAATTACAATTTTTGGGATTCCAAGTTCTTGACATCTGCCAAAGAAATTTTTGTATAAAAGCAGTATTTGATTATTGCTTCTATCCATCTCAGTTTTATCTGGAGCAAATTTTCTTGGCGGGCCGAGATATCCTTCCGTGACAATAACTGAAGTTTTGGCTGTTTTCCTGTCAATTTGAAGATTTCTTGCGTCTTTGGTGTTTACATCGAATGAGATATTGGAAAGATTAAAATAATTTTTTATCCATTGCATGTTGAGAATTGCTCCATTTGACTGGACAGAACTGATATCACTGCCAATTGAATCAAGTCCCATCAGCGCCGCTTCCATTAAGACTGTCCCTGAACCGCAGAAAGGATCAACAATAAATTTTGAATTTTGAATTTTGAATTTTGAATTAATGCCAAGGTTTATCATGATTTGGGCGAGTTTGGGTGGGAGCATGCCTGTGGTTGGATCACGAAAAGGTTTTGAGAAATCTCTTTTTGAATATTCGTCGATATCTTGAACTCCTTGGCTTTCGGAGAGGTAAATTTTGTTATCATTTTTAATTATATTGATTTCAGTCCCTTTGTCAGAAAAAAGTTTTTCTTTAAAATAAATTGGGATTTCAATATTTTTTGTTCCTTTATTTAAATATCGGCAACTAAATCCTTCTTTTTGTAAATCCTTTTTTAAATTTTTTAAAATATTCTCCATGAAAACACCAGAATTGGGATTTAAATTAATAATATTGATCCCAAAAATAATTTTTGGATTATTGCCATAATTTCGGATCAAATATTCTTTAATTTTTTCATTGATGTCAGGAATTTCTATATTTTCAGCAAAAATTTTTGATATTTTTATTGTTCCGCCGATTCTGTCCAAAAGATTTTGTATTTCGTGTTTTGTAAAGTTTTTTTCTATTTCAACAACTGCCAATTTTTCATTTAATGTTTTTATATCCTCTTCATTAAAAAAACTTAGTATTTCAGCCGTAGAAATACTATATAGACGGCCTAAATGGAAAAAATATCTGGACATTAAGGTGTGAATTTTTTATTTCTTAATTTTATATTAGCATGTTTTGGCAAAAAAAATTACCAATTTTGTTAGTAATTTTATTTTTTTACGCAGTGTTTTTGGCGGGAAGGCTCGGCTATATATATGAGTTATATCAGAGCAAGCCGGAGATCAAAGAAGTGGCTGATATTAATCTAAAAGTCTGCAGATTGTCTATTTTGCAATTTAATAATCAGATGATTAGAGGGCAAATTAATTTTAATAATGCCCGGTTTTCTTATAAAGATAAAGTTTTTTTAACTGACGAAAATGGTAATTTTGAGATTGTAAAATAAATTTTGATTGCTAAAATGACTATGGAAATTTTGAATTTTGAATTCTAAGTTATGATATATTTAATTTAAAATTAAGAATTTAAAATTTATAATTTTTTTCACATGTCTACTTATAGAGGTACAAAAAATACTGTTATTACCATTGGTAATCTAGCCAAAGATCCTGAAGTGCGTCATACTTCAAATGGTCAAAGTGTCGCTAATATTGTTGTCGCTACTAATAGAGGCTGGAAAGATGCTTCAGGAGTTTTGCAGGAAGAGACTGAGTATCATCAAATTGTGTTATGGGGTAAATTAGCGGAAATCGCCGCGCAATATTTTGTGAAAGGCAAGAAAGTCTATATTGAAGGCAGGCTTAAAACTAGATCTTGGGAAGGGCAAGATGGTATTAAGAGGTATACTACGGAAATTGTAGCGGAAGATATTATGATGCTTGGTTCTAAGCCTGATAGTGCTCAGGGTTCCCATCAACCGGCAGCCAAAGCTAATTCAACTCCTGCTGCTGTTCAGCCAGTGGTGGAAACTTTTGAGGGGGATAGTTCATCAACTACTGCTTTGCCTGAGGAAGAAGTGAAAGTTGAAGATTTGCCATTCTAGAAAAAAGGGAAAACAGATAAAATAGTCTTGATTTTGTTAATAGTTTGAATGTACTATTGTACTAGTTTATAATAGTTTATGGAAAAAAGAAAAAATAATCAAAAATATGCTAATGATTTTTTTGAACTTTTTGTGGCTTTGCCTAATAAGGAGATAGTTAACCAAGTGATGGAAGATTTTTTTACGTTAAGTGAATTGGAGGCGGTGGCCCAGCGTTGGCAGATTGTGAAAATGCTGGAACAAGGGATAAGCCAGAGGCAGATAAGTGAGAAGTTAGGAGTAGGAATCGCAACCATTACTCATGGCTCACAAACTTTAAAACAAAAAGGAGATGGCTTTAGATGGCTATTAGGAAGGAATTCTAAATTAAGAATTTAAACTTTTCTTAAATGGAAGTTTCGCCAAAATTCGATGAGATAAATTTGAAAAATGCTCAGTATACGCATATTCCTTTGGTTGCTAGTTTTATTTCTGATACTGAGACTCCAATTTCAATATATAAAAAATTAAGTGATTTGAAGCCTTATTCTTTTTTATTAGAAAGTGCTGATAATGCAACAAGTTTTGGAAGATATTCTTTTATTGGATTAAATCCAAAAAAAATTTTTGAATTTAAAGATAATATTTGTGTTGTGAAAAAAGGAGCAGATTTATCTTTTATTGATTTCAATGATCCGTTAAGAATTTTGGAATCTGAAATAAATAATTTTAAAATTGATAAAGAGATTAATGAAAAGTTAAATCTACCTATTTTCACTGGTGGTTTGGTTGGCTTTTTTAGTTATGAGGCAAGCAGATTTTTTGAAAAAATGCCACAGGCAAAAATTGATATTTTGAATATTCCTGATGGTGTTTTTGCTTTATATGATTTGATTGTTGTATTTGATCATTTTAAACATAAAATTTTTTTTGTAAAATATATTCAAGTTAATTCAGAAAATTTTGAAACAGATTATCAAAAAACAGTAAGTTTATTTCAGATTTTATACGACTCAATAACAAAAACAGAATTAAATTTAAATCCTTTAGAATTTACGCAGGAAATCCCTTTAGAGAAAAATTTTAAATCTAATTTTACTAAGGAGAAATTCTGTACAAAAGTTAATGAAATTTTGGAAAAAGTTAAAGCAGGCGAAACTTTTCAGTTACAGATAAGCCAGAGACTTAATTTGGATTTAAAAGAAAAAGACAGTCCTTTTGATATTTATCGACGACTACGATTGTTAAATCCTTCGCCTTATATGTATTTTCTCAGATACCCTAATTTTGATATAATTGGAGCGTCACCAGAAACATCTCTCAGAGTCGAAAATGATGAAATTTTAGTTCGTCCAATTGCAGGAACAAGAAAAAGAACAGGAAATTTAGAAAGAGATTTAGAATTAGAAGCAGAGTTGAAAAATTCTATCAAAGAACAAGCTGAACATATGATGTTAGTTGATTTAGCTAGAAATGATGTCGGGAGAGTAGCTGAAATCAAATCTGTTGAGACTTCAAATCTGATGCATTTTGAAAGATTTTCTCATGTTGTGCATTTGGTTTCTGATATAAGAGGAAAATTAAGAAAAAATAAGACAATTTTTGATGCTTTTCGGGCAACTTTTCCTCATGGCACAGTTACAGGAGCACCAAAAATACGTTCCCAGCAGATTATTGCTGAAATTGAAGATGAAAAGCGTGGTATATATTCAGGAGCGGTTGGATATTTTGATTTTGCAGGAAATACTGATACGGCAATTGCAATTCGCACGATTGTGGTAAAAGGAAATAAAGCTTATATTCAGGCCGCAGGTGGAATTGTTTACGATTCAATTCCTGAACAGGAATATAAAGAATCACTTAATAAAATGGCTGGATGCCTGGCGGCAATACTTTAACCCTCTGTCATTCCTGCGAAGGCAGGAATCTAAAACTTTATGAAATTAAGATTCCTGTTTTCACAGGAATGACCATATCATTTATGAAAACCCTAATCCTCGATAATTACGATTCGTTTACATTTAACCTTTATCAATATATTGGTGAACTTGGCGGTAATCCAGAAGTTTTTCGAAATGATGAATTGACTTTGGATCAAATTAAAAAAATGAATTTTAGTCATATTGTGATTTCTCCTGGACCTGGAACTCCTGAAAGAAAAGAAGATTTTGGTGTGTGTAAAGATGTAATTTTAGAATTAGGGATAGAAATTCCACTTCTTGGTGTTTGTCTTGGCCATCAGGGTATTATTCATGCTTTTGGTGGAAAAATTATTCGTGCGCCAGAAATTATGCATGGCAAGAGAACTATTGTTGAACATAACGGAAAAAATCTTTTTCAGAACATTGAAAATCCAACAGAAGTCATGAGATATCATTCATTAATTGGTGAAGAGAAATCATTACCTGACTGTCTTGAAATAACAGCGAGAACAAAAGATAAATTTCAAATGATAATGGCCGTTGCTCATAAAAAATTCCCAATTTATGGAATTCAATTCCACCCTGAATCAATTGGAACACCTGAGGGAAAGAAAATTTTGAAGAATTTTTTGGAAATGTACGGGAGCAACCCACCCCCAACCCCTCCCTTGCAAAGGAGGGGAGAAGAAAATCTTTTTTAAATGAAAAAATGTTTATTTAATAATTTTTAAGATTTTATGAAAATATCAGTTATATTAGGACATCCACAAAAAAATAGTTTTAATCACGCAATTGCAAAGACTGTTATGAAAATACTTTTGAAAAATAAACATGAGATTTTTTTTCACGATCTTTATGAGGAAAAATTTGATCCTATTTTGAAATATGAAGAAATAGCCAAAGATGCAAAAATAGATTCATCAATCCAAAAATATTGTGATGAATTAAAAATTTCTGATGGTATTATCATTATTCATCCAAATTGGTGGGGGCAACCGCCTTCAATTCTTAAAGGCTGGATTGATCGCGTTATAAGGCCTGGTGTTGCTTATGAATTTGCAGAAACTGACAATGGAGAAGGACTTCCAATTGGTTTATTAAAAGCTAAAACCGCTTTGGTTTTCAATACGTCTAACACTCCTGAAAAAAGAGAAATAGAAGTGTTTGGCGATCCGCTTGAACAGTTATGGAATCAATGCATATTTAATTTTTGTGGAGTGAAAATTTTTTATCGAACAATGTATAGAATTATTTGTATAAGTACTGACGAGCAACGTGAAAAATGGTTAAAAGATGTTGAAGAAAAAGTTAATATGTATTTCCCTAAATATAAAATTAATTTTTAGTCAAAAAAAGCCCCTCTTTTTTAAGAGAGGGGTTGGGGTGAGTTTTTTATAGAATTCACAGCTCACAACTTTCGTAACTCATAACTATTATGAACTCCCTTCCCTACATCAACGGTCATTACGGACCATTCGGTGGCAGATATGTGCCTGAAATTCTTATGCCAAGTTTAGTTGAACTTGAAAAAGCTTTTAATAAATATAAAAAAGATAAGAAATTTTTGAAAGATCTGGATGATTTGTATAAAAATTATTCTGGCAGACCTACTCCTTTATATTATTGTGAAAATCTGACAAAAAAATTAGGAGGAGCAAAAATTTTTATAAAAAACGAAGGACTAAATCATACTGGTGCTCATAAAATCAATCATTGCCTTGGGCAAATTTTATTAGCCAAAAGAATGGGTAAAAAACGAGTAATTGCTGAAACTGGAGCGGGTCAACATGGAGTTGCAACTGCAAGTGTTTCTGCGAAATTTGGGATGCAGTGTACTATTTATATGGGAGCTCGTGATGTTGCTCGCCAAAGGCCAAATGTATTCTGGATGGAACAAGTTGGAGCAACAGTTGTTCCAGTTTATGATGGCAATCAAACTTTGAAAGATGCCGTAAATGCTGCAATGAGAGATTATATTGCTGATCCTGAGAGTCATTTTTTGTTAGGTTCGGCGCTTGGACCAGTGCCTTATCCTGAAATGAATACTTTTTTTCAGGCAATAGTTGGCCGTGAGGTGAAAAAACAATGTAAAGAAATTTATAAAATTCATCCTGACTATTTAGTTGCATGTGTCGGAGGAGGATCGAATGCAATTGGTCTTTTTTATGAATTTCTTGATGATAAAAGTATTAATATGATTGGTGTGGAGGCTGGAGGGCAGGGGATTTCAAAAAAACACGCATCAAGATTTAATGGTGGCAAATATGGAATTATTGAAGGTTATAAATCTTATTTTTTACAGGATGAAAATGGCAATACCTTGCCTACTCATAGTTTATCCGCTGGTCTTGATTATGCTGGAATTGGCCCAGGACATGCTTATTTGAAAGAATCAGGAAGGGTTAAATATGTTTATGCAACTGACAAGGAAGTTATTGAAGCCTTTCAACTGCTTGCAAAGAGCGAAGGAATAATTTCCGCTTTGGAATCTGCACATGCTGTTGCTCATGTTATTAAATTAGCTCCAACACTTCCTAAAAATAAAAATATTATTGTTAATTTGTCTGGAAGAGGAGATAAAGATCTTTTTATTATTACGGAAGCCTTAAAAGATAAAAAATTCTATGAATTTATTAAATCAAAAATCAACTCACCTCAACCTCTCTCTTGAAAAAGAGGGACTAAAAAAATATTTTATGAACAAATTATTTAAAAAAATATCTGAAAGTAAATCTTTGTTAATGACACATGTTGTTATTGGCTATCCATCAATTGCGGAAACGATCAAAATTGTTGAAATAATGGCAAAGGCAGGGTCAGATATTATTGAACTTCAAATGCCTTTTTCTGATCCGGTTGCAGATGGACCAACTATTATGCATGCCAACGATGAATCTTTGAAAAACGGCACAACGACAAAAGATTGTCTGAAAATTATGGGGATTTTATCTAAAAAAGTTAATATTCCGCTATTATTTATGGGATATTATAATACAATTTATAATTATGGTGTTGAAAAATTTTGTAAAGATTCCGCCAAAGCAGGATGTCAGGGATTAATTGTTCCAGATATGCCAATTGACGAAGAAAAATATGAAAATTTTTATAAATCAGCTAAGAAAAATAATTTAGCAGTAATTTTAGTGGTTTCACCGTTAACAAATGATAAAAGATTAAAAGTCATGAAAAAATACGCACAAGGATTTATTTATGCGATGGCCAGAACTGGAATAACTGGGGAAAATACAGAATTTAAAAATGATTTTTCAAAATATATTGGAAGAGTTAAGAAAATTATAAATTTACCTATTGCCGTTGGCTTTGGCATAAAAGAAAAATCACAAGTTGATTTTGCCCATAAATATGCAGAAATTGCCGTAATTGGATCAAAATTAATTGAAATTTACAAAGATACAAAATTAAATAAATTTGCTGCCATTTCTAAATTTATAAAATCACTGCAATGAATATTTTAGATAAAATTATTGCTAATAAAAAAAAAGAAATTTTGGAATTAAAAAAACAAAGACCTTTGGAATCTTTTATTGATAAATTAGAAAAATCAGATCGTGATTTTAAATCGGCAATTACATGTAGAAATGTGATTAATCACATTTCTACGGCGTTAATTGCCGAAATTAAAAGAGCCTCTCCATCAGAAGGTATTATTTGTAAAAATTTTAACCATATAAAAATTGCAAAAATATATGAAAAATATGCAAATGCCATTTCTGTTTTGACAGATAAGAAATTTTTTCAAGGATCATTAGAATATTTACAAGATATTTCAAAATTTTCCAAAATACCATTACTAAGAAAAGACTTTATCATAGATGAATATCAAATTTATGAATCAAGATTATTTGGAGCTGATGCAATTCTTTTGATTGCTGATGTTTTAGATTTACAACAAATTGAAAGATTTATAAATATTGCAAAAAGCTTAAATATGTATTGTTTAGTTGAGATTCATGATGAAAAAGAATTACAAAAAGTTTTGAAAATAAAAAACGTTGAAATAATTGGAATTAACAATAGAAATTTAAAAACCTTTAAAATTGATTTGAAAATAACAATAGATATGAGTAGTCAGTGGTCAGTGATCAGTGAAAAGAGTAAACGTAATATTGTTTTTGTATCTGAAAGTGGAATTAATGATAAGAAAGATATAGAAAAACTTTCAAAATATGTTGATGCTTTTTTGATAGGAACAGTTTTAATGAAAGCAAAAAATATTGGATCCAAAATTTCGAAATTATCTTCTACAAAACCTTTAATAAAAATTTGCGGTATACAAGATTTTAAAACAGCACTATTTTGCGAAAAAAATGGAGTAGATTTTATTGGTTTTAATTTTGTTCCTATAAGTAAAAGGTATATTGATCCTGAAAGTGCATTTAAAATTGTAAAAAAACTTAATAAAATCAAAAAAGTAGGGATTTTTGTAAATGAAGATTATGAAAAAGTGAATCAAATTAGTGAAGAATTAAATTTAGATTTTGTGCAACTGCATGGACAAGAAGATTTGAAATATATAAAAAAACTTTCCAAACCAGTAATTAAAGCTTTTCGAGTGACTGATAAATTTACTTTTGCAGAACTTTTCCAATTTAAAGATTCTCAAATTGCTTATTATTTATTTGATGGGCCCCAGAATGGTATAGGCTTTAATCATGATTTGTTAAATAACTTAAAATTAGATAAGCCATTTTTTATTGCAGGTGGTATAAATGCGCAAAATGTTGTTAAAATTATAAATAAATTTAAACCTGCTGGCCTTGATATTGCTTCAGGAGTGGAAATAAATAAACAAAATACATTAAAAGATTTTGAAAAAATTAAAAAAATAATAAAAATTATTAAATAAATTAATTTTTTGATATAATAATATAGAAATTTTGAATTCTAAATTCTTAATTAATTAAGAATTAAGAATTTAGAATTAAGAATTTTAAATTTAATGATGACTTTTGGACGCTTTATATTTGGCATTATTGGTATAGTGGCTGGTTTATTAATCCTTAAATGTCGGGAAAAAATCAGGGATTTTTTTGGTGATATAGATTTTGCGGAAAAGGTTTTTGGCAGTGGGGGAACTTGGACTTTTATTACCCTGCTGGGATTAATTGTCCCGATTTTTTCTGTCATGTGGATGTTTGGATCATTCCAGTCTTTTGTTACTACGCATTTCGCTCAGTTTTTTTAGTAAAATGTTGACTTTTTATGGATTTGAGGGTAAAATAGCTTTTTAAGTCCTTCACATAAAATTACTATGCGTCAAGGAGACCCTGAAATTATAGAAGCACCAACATTAATTGGTGATGGAGCTCTTCTTAGATGTAATGAGCGAGATGCTCAACATTTAATTTTAGTTCCACTTTCAAAAGGTCATATGGAAATGGATCCCACTCTTTTTAATAGAATTATAGATTTATTATGCAGAACAGGATTTACTGCTGTTACTTCTGATGAAAAACATTTTCGATCTCCAGTTGATGGTGAACGATATGTATATCCATACCAAAAATATGTAGCCAGATGTGAAATAGACTTACCGACAATTGATGATGAAGCTAGTAAAAAAATAAGAATAAGAGCGGAAAGCCCTTTGGTTTTGGATGATTTACCTGCAGGAGTAGAATTTTCAGGAGCAATTAGTAGTCCGGTAGGTTTATTAGGCGGTAAGCCTAGCATAGAAATTGATTTTACTACTGAATATATGAATGGTGAGAATGAAGAGTATCAATTGCGTTTTTGTGCTAATGGACATAATTCTTTCATTTTGTTCCCCAGAGAAAGAGTCCCTATGCAAACAACAAGCCTTACAGCTCCAGAAGTGACTCGGATGTTGTTACAAATATTTCCAGATATTGATAGGCTGGGAAATTTGTCAAATGGTAAAACCTGTATACCATATCAGGTATGCGAAGATTTCTTAAATACCTTGCGTTCTCAGAGAACTCCAGGACAGGATAATTATGCCTATAAAGATGTTGAGCGATTGATGAAAGCAAACGCAGATGGTTATTTGTACATACCAGATACTTTTATGAGAACTCATTATAGAGAAGGTGGAAGTGATACGTTTTTTGCTGTTGAATATCCAGCTTCGGAGTTTTCAGAAGATGTCGAAGATGTAACCGGCAAGGAGAGGAGAATGGAAAGGATCAAAAAGATTGCTTTTACGCATGACATTGAGGTCTCAGATATTAATTTATTTTATATTGATAATATTATATATTCAACCTATTTAACTAGGGGAAGTGGAATAATCTTGAAAGCAAATGATAAAGGGGAATATATTCACCAAAAAGTATCTCTACCCACAAAAGCATTTGATAGGGTAGCTTTATTCCTTTTACACAACCAAAATTTAGCTAAAGAAGCGATAGAAGCTTACGTTGAGATGGAAAAAATTACAAAAGGAAAATGTGAAAGTTACCCCCCAACGTTAAGTATGGTCATTATGGATGGTATAAATGCAATGTATCGGCCACAAAATATATATGTTTTTCAAGTTGACACATCTAATCCTGAACAGGTTAGAGCGGCAAATAAAGCATATAATTTAATTTATAAATTGGCTGAAAGATTAGTTGGAATACTAAATCATGGAGTTATCCCTATTGAAAGTGTCGCTGTAGGTAATGATGATAGTACCATGGAAGTAATGAGGGAGAGGACAGCCTTAATAAAAGTTTTAGCCTAAGAATTAATGGATCATCTGATTTTTGGTTTGAAGAAATAAATCCTCCTTAAAACTCACCCTAAATCCCTCTCTAGGGTAGAGAGGGACTTTTTTTGCCTATAAATACAAATTTAATTCTTGAATTACTTTATCA